>Ga0222712_10003049_pt1 | contig 18624 bp, 17 predicted proteins | sample C33_657DmetaG_FD_165043 | JGI IMG/M metagenome (GOLD analysis project Ga0222712, IMG submission 165043) | Estuarine water microbial communities from San Francisco Bay, California, United States - C33_657D | ecosystem: Environmental > Aquatic > Marine > Unclassified | place: USA: California... | reverse complement strand
AAGAGAAGATGCTCTAGAAAGTGAGAAGCCCCAGCAACTGCCGGGGTTTCATCACGTGAACCTACATTGACCCAGATTCCCACAGCGGCACTTCGTACCGACGGAACTTCTTCCGTGACGATACGAAGGCCACTTGCGTGAACGAATCTCTTTACAGACATTGGCCGCTTTTTACTCAGCTGCCGGAGTTGTACCGTCTTCTAGGACTGGAACGAGAGAGAGCTTGCCCTTTGGATCAATCTCACCGATCTCAACCTGAATCTTGTCTCCTACCTTCATTACTTCTTCAAGGTTCTCAATTCGCTTTCCGCCATGCATCTTGCGAATCTGAGAAACGTGAAGCAAGCCATCCTTGCCAGGCATCAATGAGATAAATGCACCGAATGCTGCGAGCTTGACGACGGTACCGAGGTAACGCTCACCAACTTCTGGCATCTGTGGATTTGCAATCGCATTGATCTGTGCGCGAGCAGCTTCTGCTGAAGGTCCATCGACTGCACCGATGTAGATAGTTCCATCATCTTCGATAGAGATATCTGCGCCAGTCTCTTCTTGAATCTGGTTAATAATCTTGCCCTTAGGCCCGATAACAGCACCAATCTGATCGACAGGAATTTTGACCGAGATGATTCGAGGAGCAAATGGGCTCATCTCATCCGGTGAATCGATCGCTTCGTTCATGACATCAAGGATGGCAAGACGAGCTTCCTTAGCTTGTAGAAGTGCACCAGCGAGAACTGATGCTGGGATTCCATCAAGCTTTGTATCGAGTTGAAGTGCTGTGATGAAATCTTTTGTTCCAGCAACCTTGAAGTCCATATCTCCGAACGCGTCCTCTGCACCCAAGATATCCGTGATGGCAACGTATTCAACCTTGCCATCGACATCATCTGAGATAAGACCCATTGCAATACCTGCAACTGGTGCCTTCAAAGGAACTCCAGCTTGCAACATCGACAGAGTCGATGCGCAGACAGATCCCATTGAGGTTGATCCGTTTGAACCAAGTGCTTCAGAGACTTGACGGATTGAGTAAGGGAACTCTTCGCGAGTTGGAAGTACAGGAATAAGTGCACGCTCTGCGAGTGCTCCGTGTCCGATTTCACGACGCTTTGGCGTACCTACACGACCTGTTTCACCAGTTGAATATGGTGGGAAGTTGTAGTTATGCATGTAGCGCTTGCGATTCTCTGGATTAAGAGTGTCGAGCTGCTGCTCCATCTTGAGCATGTTGAGAGTTGTGATTCCAAGAATCTGTGTCTCACCGCGTTCGAAGATTGCCGAACCGTGAACACGAGGAATGACTTCAACTTCTGCAGAGAGCGCGCGAATATCGCGAAGTCCACGTCCATCGATACGAATCTTGTCGCGTAAAACACGCTGGCGAACAAGCTTCTTTGTGAGTGAACGAAACGCTGCAGGAACTTCCTTCTCGCGGCCTTCAAAGGCTGCAGAAACTGTCTCTTTAGTTGATGCTGAAATCTCATCAATCTTTGTCTCGCGCTCTTGCTTTCCAACGATTGTAAGAGCTTTAGCAAGATCATCCTTTGCGGCCTTTTCAACTGCAGCAAAGACATCATCTTGGTAATCAAGGAAGACTGGGAATTCAGCTGTTGGCTTTGCAGCAACGGCAGCTAACTTGCTCTGTGCTTCACAGAGAATACGAATAAATGGCTTAGCTGCATCAAGTCCCTGAGAAACAATCTCTTCAGTAGGAGTTGGTGCGCCATTCTTGATGAGTTCGATTGTCTTGGATGTGGCTTCTGCCTCAACCATCATGATCGCAACATCATCTGCGGTGACGCGACCTGCAACGACCATGTCGAATACTGCATTCTCAACCTGTGAATGGTTAGGAAAAGCAACCCACTGTCCATCAATCAATGCAACGCGAACGCCACCGATCGGACCAGAGAAAGGAAGTCCTGCAAGTTGTGTTGACATTGAGGCTGCGTTAATCGCAATGACGTCATACATATGATCAGGATCGAGAGCCATTACGGTTACTACGATCTGAACTTCGTTACGAAGGCCCTTAACGAATGATGGGCGCAACGGGCGGTCAATCAAACGACATGTAAGGATTGCATCTTCTGATGGACGACCTTCACGACGGAAGAATGAACCTGGAATCTTGCCAACTGCGTACATCTTCTCTTCGACATCTACTGTCAAAGGAAAGAAGTCGAATTGATCTTTTGGTGTCTTCGATGCTGTTGTTGCTGAGAAGATCATTGTCTGATCATCTAGATACACAGCTGCAGCTCCTGCTGCCTGCATTGCAAGTCGCCCTGTTTCAAAGCGAATCTCGCGCTTACCAAATTTTCCGTTATCAATAACGGCTACTGCTGTCTTTACGTCTTGACCCTCCATGGGTCGCTCCATTTCTACAGCGCCCGCAGCGAGGTAGGAATGTATCTTCGATCGAAGTTCACGGATGAAACATCCGGAAACCACTACCGAGGACCATCTCTCCTCGGGGCGCAGTGCTTACTTAATTAGCGACGAATACCGAGCTTTTCGATAATCGCGCGATAACGATTGATATCTGTCTTTGCGAGATACTGAAGAATTCGACGACGACGTCCTACAAGAAGAAGCAAGCCACGACGGTTGTGGTGGTCATGCGGATTGGTCTTGAGGTGAGTTGTAATGTCTTCGATTCGACGTGATAACAAAGCGACCTGAGCTTCAGGGCTTCCTGTATCAGTAGCTGAAGTTCCGTACTTGGTAATGATTTCTTTCTTTACTTCTGGTGTTAGTGCCATATTCGTATGCTCCTTTTAAGCTACTGTTCAAGAGGCTTCCCGGTTTGATTCACGGGAAATCACTTTCTCGTTGGACAGGTGAAGTTTACCCGTTGAGCCCGTATTGGTGAAATCGAGCTAAATTCAGGCGAGAAATTGAGAGTTTATTCTTATGCCTCGGTCAATTTTCGAGCTTGATCACAATCGATCTTCATCTGCACCAACAAAGGTTCTAGGCCGTCAAATTTCAAGGTGGGACGTAAGAACCAACCAAATTCAATTGATGCGTTCTTGTCATAAAGTTCTAAGCCTTCTTGATCAAGAGCATAAGCCTCAACTTGTCGACCGCGCTCTCCCTCAAAAGTTGGATTTGTACCGATAGAAATCGCTGCAGGCCAGAAGTTAATTCCGACTGTTAGCCAACCCGCATAGACACCATCTGCAGGAATTGCTTGCCCATCAATATTTCCTAAGTTTGCAGTCGGATAGCCGATCTGACGCCCACGTTTTTCGCCATGAACCACAACACCATCAAGGCGATGTGGTCTTCCTAGTAGTAGACGCGCATCTTCAACATTGCCTTCGCTGACCAAGGTGCGAATACGAGAAGATGAGATTACTTCTCCGTTATCACTATTGAGATCCTGCGCATCCACAGTGAAGTTATGAATCAAAGCTGACTTAATGAGTGAATCCACATTTCCAGCTGCCTTATGGCCGTAAGTAAAGTTCTTTCCGACAATTACAGTTGAAGCATTTAACTGATCAACTAAAACACCTTTTACAAAGTCTTCAGGAGACATCGCTGCGAACTTCTCATTGAATTTCATGACAGCAACTTGATCTGCACCATGAATTTTGAGCAGCTCTACCCGATCAGCCAGAGTTGTGAGCATAAATGGCGCACGATCTGGCGCAAAAACTGTCGTCGGATGAGGATCAAAAGTTAAAACGATGATTTCGCGCCCATCAGCAATTGCTTTAGCGCGGTTAAGAAGTTCTTGATGTCCCTTATGAACGCCATCGAATACACCGATCACGACAACGTGAGATTGGGCGGAGTGCTCACTCATGGTCGTCATTATCGTCTAATCAGTGCGCAGCCGCAAAAACTGCGACCGGTTTCGCCTTATCGCTCTCATTCTTTAAAAGTGCGATTAATTCATTTTCGGGTGATATTCCAGCAACAATCGCATCACCAACTGAAGGAGAGAGTGGGCGTCCGAAGGAGAGTTCGCGAACTTCTTCATTTGTCAGTTCTCGTGAATTAAAGGTGCGACGGGCAACATCGGTCAGCTGAAGCGCCGTGAAATTCTTCTCTTTCAGGTCTGCAACAGAAGTTGCGACATCAAGTGCGAATCCAGCAACACGTGTGCGGCGAAGGGCTCGTAGATGTCCACCCACCTTGAGCTCATCCCCCAGATCGCGAGCGATTGCACGAATGAATGTTCCGGCAGAACATGTGACGTCGATATCAACTTCTGCGGTGGTTTCAAGGTGGCGGATTTCTAAAATATCCAGAGCCGAGATTGTGACAGTGCGTGAAGCAAGTTCAAATACTTCGCCTGCCCGCACGCGATCGTATGCTCGCTCGCCATCAACTTTAACGGCAGAAACAGATGATGGGCGCTGTGAAATAGTGCCGACCATCGCTGAAAGTATTCTCTTGATTTCCGCGTCATCAACTGCATGAGCATCAGTAGCTACTAGAACTTCACCTTCATGATCATCTGTCACAGTCGATGCGCCAAGCACGATTGTTGCGGTGTATGACTTATCGCCATCAGTGATGTACTGCAAAAGTCTTGTCCCGTTTCCAAATCCAAGGACGAGTACACCAGTAGCCATTGGATCAAGAGTTCCTGCATGTCCAACCTTACGTGTTCCTAAGGCCTTGCGACCCATGGCGACAACATCATGGCTTGTCATGCCTGGCTCTTTATCTATGATCAGGAAGCCATCACTCATGGACGAAAGGAGTCCTAATCTTCAATAACGCGCGGAGCTTTATATGGATCTTCCGCAGTTGGTGTTGCACCCATGCGCAGCTTTGCAACTTCAGCATCTAATGCGTGAACGCGATCAAGAAGTGAATCCATCGCCTTGGCACTTTCTGGAAGTCCATCTTCGATAAATTCAATTGTCGGAGTAATTCGTGTCTGAAGATCGCGTCCGACGGCTGAGCGAATGACGCCCTTTGCGCTCTCGAGTGCTGCAGCAGTTGCTGCGCGAGCATCTTCATCACCAAGGACGGTATAGAAAATTGATGCGCTCTGCAGATCGCCGGTTACTCGCGCATCAGTTACTGTGACAAAGCCAAGACGTGGATCTTTGATCTTTGTCTCAAGCAGTTGTGCCACAACAACTTTGATGCGGTCAGAAACCTTCTGTGCGCGGTGTGATTGGCCCATTGTTATACGCGCTTCTTCTCACGCATCTCAAAGACCTGGATTGTGTCGCCAATTGCCATCTCTTTGATGTTACCAACACCGATACCGCACTCAAATCCCTCACGGACTTCAGTGGCATCATCCTTAAAGCGCTTGAGTGAATCGATCGTAAGGTCGGCAACGATCACTTCGCCATTGCGAAGAAGGCGCGCGTTTGCATTACGACGAATGATTCCATCGAGAACGATTGATCCAGCGATATTTCCAACCTTAGAGGATTTGAAAATATCACGAACTTCGGCGTTACCGAGCACGATCTCCTCAAACTCTGGCTTAAGGAGACCCTTAAGCGAAAGTTCAATCTCTTCGATTGCTTGGTAAATAACTGAGTAGAAGCGAACTTCAACACCTTCTTGATCTGCATAGATAGCGGTTTGTGGTTCAGGCTTCACGTTGAAGCCAATCACAACTGCAGTCGAGGCAGATGCCAGAGTGATATCGCTCTTAGTAATCGCACCAACACCGCGGTGGATTACGCGAAGATCAACTTCTGCACCAACATCTAGTTGCATCAGTGCATCTTCGAGGGCTTCAACAGAACCAGAAACGTCACCCTTGAGGATGAGGTTAAGGGTAGAAATCTTGGATTGCTCCATGAAGTCTTCAAGTGAAACCTTCTTGCGAGCCTTAGCAAGTTGGGCATTACGTTCTGCCGCTTGACGTTTTTCAGCAATCTGACGGGCAGTGCGATCTTCATCTGCAACAAGGAAGGTATCTCCTGCACTTGGGACAGATGTAAATCCAAGAACTTGTACAGGACGTGATGGACCAGCCTCTTCAACGCTCTGACCGTCTTCGTCGAGCATCGCACGTACGCGACCGAATGAACCACCGGCAACGATGGCATCACCAATACGAAGTGTTCCGCGCTGTACCAAGACAGTTGCTACTGGACCACGACCTCGATCGAGGTGGGCTTCAATAGCAACACCGCGAGCATCATCATGTGCAATAGCGCGAAGATCGATTGCGGCATCGGCTGTAAGAAGGATTGATTCGATAAGTGCATCGATTCCTTCTCCTGCCTTAGCTGAAACGTTTACGAAGATTGTCTCTCCGCCGTACTCTTCTGCGACCAAGTTGTATTCAGTGAGTTGCTGGCGGACCTTATCTGGGTTCGCTCCCTCTTTATCAATCTTGTTCACTGCAACAACGATAGGTACATCGGCTGCTTGAGCATGGTTGAGCGCTTCAATTGTCTGAGGCATGATTCCATCATCGGCTGCAACAACTAGGACTGCGATATCAGTGACCTTTGCACCGCGTGCACGCATAGCGGTAAACGCCTCGTGACCTGGTGTATCAATGAAGGTAATAGCGCGATTAACGCCATCATGATCATGGTGAATCTGATATGCACCAATGTGCTGGGTGATTCCACCGGCTTCGCTCTTAAAGACTTCAGTCTTTCGGATTGCATCAAGCAAACTGGTTTTACCGTGATCGACGTGTCCCATGACTGTGACAACTGGCGGACGAGCTACGAGTTCTGATGGATCGAGAGATTCAAGTTCTCTAGCCAAGTCGATATCGAAATCTTGTAGCAGTTCACGATCTTCATCTTCTGGCGAGACAACTTCGATGACATATCCGAGTTGAGCTCCCAGAATTTCGAAGGTATCTGCATCCACTGATTGAGTTGCTGTAACCATTTCGCCTAAGTGAAAGAGTGCTGCAACCAATGCTGCTGGATCTGCATTGATCTTCTCTGCAAAGTCTGCGAGGGAAGAGCCACGGCGCATACGGATTTGAGTCTTTCCATCACCATGAGGAATAACTGCGCCGCCCAATTTCGGCGCTTGCATATTGTCGAATTCATCACGCAACGCTTTTCTGGATTTTGGTTTGCGCTTAGAAGATTTACTTGCATTCTTTCCAAATGCACCAGCTGCGCCACCGCGACCTGGACCACCGCGACCTGGTGCACCACTTGGTGCGCGACCTGGTGTTCCTGCAGCTCCTGCGGCTCCTGCAGATCCTGGACCGCTTGATCGGTACGGACCACTTGATGCTGGTGCACCTGTTCCGCTGCGTGGTGGAAATTGTGAACCTGGACCAGATGCACCGGCAGGACGTGGAGAAGATGGACGCGCTGCAAATCCCGGACGAACAGAACCTGGACGAGGTCCTGACATTCCTGGACGTGGTGCGCCACTACCTTGAGATCCTTGCGGACGTGCAGGTGGACGAGGAACTGCACCGCCTGTAGAAAATGGATTGTTACCCGGACGAGGTGGACGTGGAACTGCGCTGCCTGTAGAGAATGGATTATTACCCGGACGAGGTGCTGGCTTTGGCGCTTCTGCTGCAGGTGCGCTTTCGTCAGAGAGCTGCGGTGCAGGTGTTGGTGCTGCAGCTGCTGCTTCCGCTGCAGCGCGAGATGCCTTCAAGGCGTCAAGATCTACGCCGAGCTCGGCTGCTAATTCTGCTGCGAGTGCGGGATCAACCTCTGCACTCTTTTTGGCAGCGTTCTTTTTAGCAGCTGCCTTCTTAACTGGTTTCTTCTCTTCAACAGGTTTTGCATCTGGGTATAGCGCAATGAGCTTGCGGACAACCGGAGCTTCTACCGTTGATGATGCTGAGCGGACGAATTCGCCCATTTCTTGGAGCTTTGCAAGAACTTCCTTGCTCTCCATGCCGAGTTGTTTTGCCAACTCATGTACGCGGACCTTTGACACTTTTCTCCTGTCTTGGCCCACATACGAATGTGAATGCGAGCCTTAGTTGAACGACCTCATAATTCTGACGAGCTCATTTGAGTTTCATAACTTTCGCATCCAATTCTGTAAGTTCATCGGCGATGAACTGCTGTAGTTGTGAGTGATCGAAATTATCGGCGCACTTAAATGCTGACCTAAATGTCTTTCGCTCTATTGCCTGAGTGACACATTCTCTATGTACCCAAGCCCCTCGACCCGGCAATTTTCGATCAAGGTCTGGAATTAGTACCAAGCCCTGTCGAACTACCCGAACGAGTGTGGCTGTCGATGCAGGCCCATCCCAAGAATATTTCTTGCGACATGCAATGCATGTTCGTTCCACCCCCTGAGTCTATCTAAGAGGGGTCAATATTCCTAAACGTAGCCTGAATTTATGCGGGAGTAACGGGAGTGTCTGGGTGAATGTCGATGCGCCAGCCAGTCAAACGCGCTGCCAATCTGGCGTTCTGCCCATCTTTTCCAATCGCCAATGAGAGCTGGTAATCAGGAACCACAACACGAGCAGATCGTGAAAGTTCATCAACAATCTCAACTGACGTCACTTTTGCGGGCGCTAGCGCATGTTTTACGAACTCTGCTGGATCTTCAGACCAGTCGACAATATCTATCTTTTCACCATTAAGTTCATCGGTGACTGCTCGTGAACGTGCACCCATAGGTCCGATGAGTGAACCTTTTGGAGAAACTCCAGCACGATGTGAACGAACAGCAATCTTTGTACGGTGTCCTGCTTCACGTGCAACTGCCATGATCTCAACGATGCGATCTTGGATCTCAGGAACTTCAAGTGCAAAGAGTTGTTTAACAAGTGCCGGATGGCTACGTGAGAGCATAATCTCTGGACCCTTAAGTCCTTGCTTTACCTCAACGACAAAACACTTAATGCGATCGCCATGTTTGTAGACTTCACCAGGAACTTGCTCTTGAGGCGGAATTTTTCCCTCCACTCGTCCAAGGTTAACGTGAATCATCTTTGGGTCACGTCCCTGTTGAACGATTCCAGAAATAACATCACCTACAGAACCTGTGAATTCGCCAACAATCTCAGCATCATTTGTCTCGCGCATTTTGAATTTGATGACTTGGCGAATAGCAGATGTGGCGCTTCGAGCAAAACCATCAGGGCAATCTTCTTCTTCAGCAACTCGCTCGCCCTCTTCGTTGTAAATCGGAACCAAGATGACGACATCGCCAGTCTCGCGATTGAGGCGTGAGAAGGCGCGAGGTTTCGCTTCAGGTAATTCGTTGTATGCGGTGAGAACGCCGAGTTCGATCGCTGTAATCAGCGCCTCAATTGGCATGGCTTTTTCTGTCGTGAGGGCTGCAAGTGCCTGCATATCGACATGCATTTACTTGTCATCCTTCCGATTAAATTCAATTTCAACGACTGCGCGCTTGATCTCGCTCAGAGAAACGGTTTGCTCAATAATTTCCTTCTTAACCATGACGGTAAGAGTGACATCTTGATCGGTATTAGAGAGAATCCGCCCCGTAACTTCGCTTCCGTCCAGCTTAACTATCTTAAGAAGGCGATCAATATTCTTTGCGAAGTGACGAGGTTGCGTTAAAGGGCGATCTACACCTGGAGAAGTTACTTCGAGAGTAAATGGCGTCTCCCCCATAAATGGTGCTTCGTCAAGAAGTTCTGAGATCACGCGAGAGACGATAGTGACTTGATCTAAATTTAATGAAGCATCTCCGTCAACTATGCAGGTGACGATGCGATGGCTTCCAGGAGTAGCAACGTGAACACCTTCTAGGTAGAAACCCTGATCCGATACTGCCGGTGTAACGAGTTCGGAAATCTGATCTTTAAGCGCCATAAGCGAGCCTACCTATTCGATTATTGTTAAGTTGTAAGGCTAAATTTATCACCACATTGTGATTGTGTCTAAACCGACCTTAAATATAAGCGCTGTTGTTATCAGGAGAAAAATCTTTCGGACAAAGGTTGATCCCCCACGTATAGCAAGGGTTGCACCAATCAATCCTCCAGCAACATTTGCTACCGCCAATAACAACCCGACTTTCCACAGAATTGAACCATCTAGGCCAAAGACGAGAATCGCACCCAGATTAGTGCAGAGATTAATGACCTTCGCCATCGCCGAAGCTTGCAAAAAGGCAAAGCCCAAGATTGCGACCAAGATCAGGATCAAAAATGATCCGGTTCCGGGACCGATTAATCCGTCATAGAAACCGATTCCACCAGCTGCAATTGAACCAATGCGCATCTGCTTTTTTGGCGAATGCTTGAGGGATTCCACTGCACCAAGTTGTGGGCGCATTACTGTATAGATCACTACAGCAATTAAGAGAATCACGATGATTGGCCGAAGCGCTTTTGTCGGAATAGAGGATGCTAAGAGCGCTCCACCAATCGATCCGATGAAAGCTGGCAGTGCCATGGCGATCAGTAATTTCCAATTAAATGTGATTGCACGCCGATAAAGAAGTGTTGCTGCTGAAGTTCCGAAAACAGAGGTTAATTTGTTGGTTCCCAGTACTTCCACTGTTTCAAATTTAGGTAGGCCAATAAGAAGTGCAGGAAGCTGAATGAGTCCCCCACCGCCAGCCATTGAATCAATCAAGCCTGCACAGAAAGCGGCACAGATAAGAAATATAAGTGTGGTGAGAGTGATGTCGTAAAACACGTGAGCGTTAGAGCGAAGCTACGAGTGTGCAGATTGAAGTGACCGCCGAAGCAAGTGCAACTTCTTGCTTATCTCCACTCTTGCGTACGCGGACTTCGACATTTCCCTGCTCGAGTGATTTACCTACAACCACAATGACGGGATTGCCGATGAGTTCTGCATCCTTGAACTTCACACCTGGGCTTGTTCCACGTCGATCATCAAGCATGACGCTGACGCCTGCTGCTTCTAGTTCTGTTGCAATTTTCTCGGCTGTTTCAAAGGGAAGATCTTCTTTGCCTGTCGCAACAATGTGAACCTTGGCAGGGGCAAGATCTACTGGCCAGCTCAGACCGATCTCGTCATATGTCTGCTCAGCTATTGCAGCAACTGCACGCGTAACACCGATTCCATAGGAACCCATAGTGACAACCTGCGATTTACCGTTCTGATCCAAGACTGTGAGTGAAAGTGATTCAGCATACTTGCGTCCAAGCTGGAAGATATGGCCAATTTCAATTGCGCGATCAATTACAACTTCTGTTGCGCACTCTGGGCAGGCATCTCCAGCGCGTACTTCCGCTGCTTCAACATAAGCATCCGGCGTGAAATCACGGCCATTAACAACATTGCGCGCATGACGATCTTTCTTGTTGGCACCAGTTACCCAAGACGTTCCTGGTGCAACGCGAGGATCGGCGTAGACAGTAATTCCGAGTGCTTGTGCATTCTGTGGTCCGATATATCCCTTAACAAGTCCAGGGAATTTTGCAAAGTCTGCATCTTCAAATGTACGGAGTTCGTGGATTCCACCAAGATTCTCCTGGAATCGTTTGAGGTCAACTTCACGGTCACCAGGGACTAGAACAGAGATTGCCTTTCCATCTGCAATCAACATGACATTTTTTAAGGTGCTCGCGCCAGTGAATCCCCCACCGAAGCGCTCATTAAGTACCTGTACAAGTGAATCGATCGTTGGAGTGTTTGGAGTATCAAGTTCTTCCAGAACTGGTGTTGCAGTTGAATCGACTGCATCAACTTTTGTCACCATCGCCTCAACATTTGCTGCAAAGCCACATGAAGGACAGAGCACGTAAGTATCTTCGCCCGTGGGACATGGCGCTAAGAATTCTTCAGATTTTGACCCGCCCATCGCGCCAGAGACTGCCCTTACGATGTTGTACTTGAGCCCAAGACGATCAAAAGTACTTATATATGCGTCGCGATGTTTTTGATATGAAACATCAAGTCCAGCATCATCGAAATCAAACGAATAGGAATCCTTCATCACAAACTCTCGTCCACGGATAATTCCGCTACGTGGTCGCGCTTCATCGCGGAACTTGGTTTGAATCTGATAAATTGAAAGTGGGAGATCCTTGTATGAGGAGTACTCTCCTTTAACCATCAGAGTAAACATTTCTTCGTGCGTTGGACCTAAGAGGTAATCTGCACCTTTACGATCTTGCAATCTAAATAGTGATGGGCCGTACTCTTCCCAACGATTGGTTGCCTCGTAAGGCTCACGTGGAAGAAGTGATGGAAAGTGAACTTCTTGGAATCCAGCTTTATCCATCTCTTCGCGAATAACCCGCTCAATGTTGCGCAGCGTGATCACTCCAAGAGGTAGCCATGAGTAAATACCAGCACCGATTCGGCGAATATAACCGGCACGAACTAAGAGGCGATGGCTTGCAACTTCTGCATCTGCTGGATCATCGCGCAAGGTGCGCAAGAAGAGGGTAGACATTCGCAACATGGGGCGAGCCTACCTGAGACTCTGCAGCTTATTGGGACTTTACTGCGTAAGAACTTCAGGCTTTCCGCTTGCAGCTCCTGCAGCTTCCATCTCTTCTGCAAGGCGCATTGCTTCTTCAATTAAAGTTTCAACGATCTGGGCCTCAGGGACTGTCTTGATGACTACGCCTTTTACAAAGATCTGACCTTTTCCATTACCGGAAGCGACACCGAGGTCAGCCTCGCGCGCTTCTCCTGGGCCATTAACAACACAACCCATGACGGCAACACGTAGTGGAACTGTCATTCCCTCAAGACCTGCCTGAACTTTTTCAGCCAATGTGTAGACATCAACCTGTGCTCTGCCGCATGAAGGACAAGAAACAATTTCGAGTTTACGTTGGCGCAGGTTGAGGGATTCTAGAATCGAAATTCCAACCTTTACTTCTTCGGCAGGAGGTGCTGACATCGATACACGAATAGTGTCGCCAATACCTTCTGCCAGCAAGATCGCAAATGCTGATGCAGATTTAATTGTTGCTTGGAAAGCCGGGCCCGCCTCGGTGACTCCAAGGTGAAGTGGGTAGTCACATTTAGATGCCAAGATTCGATAGGCATTTACCATTGTGACTGGATCGTGATGCTTTACGGAAATCTTAATGTTGCTAAATCCATGCTCTTCAAAGAGTGATGCCTCCCAGAGAGCTGATTCAGCTAACGCTTCTGGAGTTGCCTTTCCATACTTTGCAAGTAGGCGTGGATCAAGTGAGCCAGCGTTTACACCGATACGGATTGGAATTCCCGCATCTCCAGCAGCTTTGGCAACTTCCTTGACCTTGTCATCAAATTGCTTAATATTTCCTGGATTTACTCGAACTGCAGCACATCCAGCATCGATTGCGGCAAAGATATATTTTGGTTGAAAGTGAATATCTGCGATTACTGGAATCTGAGATTTCTTTGCAATTTGTGCAAGTGCATCAGCATCATCTTGACTTGGAACGGCAACGCGAACAATCTGACATCCAGTTGCCGTGAGTTCTGCAATCTGCTGAAGTGTTGCGTTGACATCTGAAGTAAGGGTTGTGCACATAGATTGCACGCTGACCGGATGATCGCTACCGATTCCGACTTTGCCTACCATCATCTGTCTTGTCTTTCGACGGGGAGCAAGGGTCTTAAGTGGCGCTGAAGGAATTCCGAGATCAACCATGGCGCTATTCTGCCTCAACTTTAGCCGTTGAGCGAGATGGGATTGATTATGTCGGCTACAAGTAAGAGAAGAGTGAGCCCAATAAGAATTATCACAACAACTGCAGTGATGGGTGTGAGCACTTGCACATTGATGGGGGCTGGTCGTGGGCGACCGCGAAGTCGTGCAATAAATGCGCGGATCTCATCCGCAATTGCAACAGCCATGTGACCACCATCGAGTGGCAAGATCGGCAGAAGATTAAAAATTCCAACAAAAATATTGAGGCTCGCAATGATCAGCAAGAAAGTGCCGATCCGCTGACTCCAGTTCTGGTCACCGCTTGCAAGGGTTTCACCAGATACGCGAGCAACACCCACGACGCCGACTAGACCATCCACATCACGTTCTTCGCCACCAAATGTCTGGCCCCAGAGCTCTGGGATTTTTGCGGGTAAGAGTGCAAGTGATTTAACAGATTGAACTGTCATTGATCCGGTGATCGAGAGAGATTCTTTTCCAGCCTTGAGTATCCCAAAACGCATTGTTCCAACCTCATTGATGATTCCTAAAACATATCTCTGCTCGCCGCCAACATCTGTAAGTCGAGGCGTTGCGCGCAAATCTAGAGATTGCCCATCGCGAATAACGGTAAATGTAAGTTCGCCGCCATTTGATGCGCGGATGAGTTCAACTCCACGCGCCCAATCGGTTACCTCTTCGCCACTAATTGATCGAATCTCATCACCTTGCTGGAAACCGGCGACAACGGCTGCTGATTCAGGTACAACTTCTTTTACAACAGAGGTTAATGAGTTAACACCCACACCTGCCAGGAGCGTGAAGAGCAGAACGATTCCGAGCACGAAGTGAAGAAATGAACCTGCACCTAAGACTATGAGTTTCTTGGAAGAGCGAGCAATGTAAAAGGCGCGCGGCTCTTCGCCTGGCTCCATCGCTTCATCTGGAGTCATTCCAGAGATTTTGCAATATCCACCCGCCGGAATGGCTTTGATTCCGTATTCAGTCTCACCTTTGCGGAAAGACCAGATGCGCTTTCCAAAGCCTAGAAAGAATTCCGTGACTTTCATATTAAATTTTCTAGCGGTGATGTAATGGCCAAATTCATGGACCATCACAGAGAGCAGTAGTGCAACAACAAAGGCAAGAATTCCTAAAATCTCCATGGTCAGACCGTTCTCTTAATGATTTCGTGGGCTACGCGTCGAGCATCATCTTCGATGGCACTGACATCGGCGAGATCGCGCAGCGAAGAGACTGCCGACGGAGAAAGTTGCTGAACCACAGCATCGACTGTATCGATAATTGCTGAGTATCCAATGTGAGAATCAAGAAATGCTGCGACTGCTACCTCATTGGCTGCATTAAAGATTGCTGGCAATCCCCCACCTAAAGAACCACACCGCCGTGCAAGATCGACGGCTGGGAATTTCACAGTATCAATAGGTGCAAAGTTCCAGGTCGATGCAGTAGTCCAATCAATAGGAACACTCGACTTAGGTAGACGATCTGGGTAGCTCAACGCGTATGCAATTGGCCCCTTCATATTTGGTGGACTCGCCTGAGCGATAGTTGAGCCATCAACAAATTCAACGAGTGAGTGAACTACAGATTGGGGATGGATTACCGCTCCGATCTGTGAATACGGAATATCAAAGAGATAGTGTGCTTCGATGATTTCAAGGCCCTTGTTAACCAGTGTCGATGAATTGATTGTGACAACAGGGCCCATCGCCCATGTTGGATGGGCTAGCGCTTCTGCAATTGTGACAGTTGAAAGGTCATCACGATCTCTAAATGGCCCACCACTTGCGGTGAGGATGAGCTTAGAAACTTCGCTCTTAGCTCCAGATTTGAGCGCTTGCCAGAGCGCGCTATGTTCTGAATCAACTGGCAAGAGTTGACCCGGCTTTGCAAGTGCCATCACCATTTCGCCACCCGCCACAAGTGATTCTTTATTTGCCAGAGCCAACGTATTTCCAACCCGTAACGCTGCAAGCGTTGGTGCTAATCCAATCGATCCAGTAATTGCGTTGAGCACTACATCACAAGTGATGGCTGCAACTTCTGTCGATGCATCTGGGCCATCAATAACCTGAACACCTGGAAGTCCCAGTCGAACCTTTTCAGCGTTATGCGTAACACCGACAACGCTCACTTTGAATTTCACTGCCTGGGCAACGAGAAGATCAATGTTATTTCCGGCTGCAGTCAGGGCTACAACACGAAATTGCCCTGGATTTGCTTCAATGATTTCAAGTGCTTGCACACCGATTGAACCTGTGGAACCAAGAATGACTACATCACGCATGGATTAACGGTCCAGAAGATTTTGAGTTGGTGAGTAAGTGCTGCCATTGCGACGCTTTGCAATTGCACTTAAGGCTTCTAATACAACTCTATTTGCCAAGATCGCTGTGATATCAGCTGAATCAAATGGTGGAGCAACCTCTACAACATCAATTCCCACAACAGGAAGTTCAAGACAGATGCGACGTACAGCCTCCAACAACTCGCGTGATGTCATGCCACCTGGTTCAGGCGTTCCGGTACCTGGAGCCATGCCAGGATCCACAACATCAATATCAACTGAAAGAAACACGCCATCGCAACCATCAGTAAGAGTTGCAAATGATTCATCAAGCACTGCAGTTAATCCGCGATGATGAATCTCAGTCATCTCATATGAACGCATTCCTTGATCGCGCATCCAAGCAAGAGTCGGCGCATCGGGCCAATATCCACGTAGCCCAAGTTGTAAGAAACGATCTCCACGCACATATCCATCTTCGATAAGTCGACGCATGGGTGTTCCGTGACCAACGAGTGCTCCCATTTGATCCTCACCGGTATCGGCATGTGCATCAAAGTGGATCATCGAGATTTTTCCGTGACCGCGGTGATTGGCAATACCTGCCACATCAGCAGAAGCGATTGAGTGATCTCCACCTAAAATCACGGGGATCGCACCTGCGCGTGAAATCTTTTCAGTAGCCTCACGTAAAACTGCAAGGGAGGCGACGAGGTCTCCCCCTGGCATCATTAAATCCCCAGCATCGACAACTTTCAGATCTTTCAAGCCATCTGTACGGAGAGCTAAATGTGGTCGCGATGCATCGTGCGGTAAGTAATCTCCGCCACGAATTGCCTGCGGACCAAATTTGGCACCTGAACGATGTGATGTGCCTGAATCAATCGGTGCACCGATAATGACAACATCTGCACCAGCAAAGCTAGTCGGATCATCTAGATCGCATTGAGCGATACCAAGAAAGGTAAAGTTAGGACCGTAGAGATTGCCATAGTTAACCATTTAAGAAACTTTACGCTTACGGCTAACCACTTGTCCAATAATCACTAGCGCCAGTGCTATGAAAAATACAGCGGAGGCAATCACATTTGCTTGTGCTGGGATTCCACGGGCGGCTGCACCATAGATGAACTTTGGGAAAGTCGTAACAGTCCCCGAGTTGAAGTTGGTGATGATGAAATCATCAAAAGAGAGACTAAAGGCAAGCAGTGCAGCCGCTGCAATACCTGGTGCCACTAGCGGAAGAGTCACACGGCGAAACGTCTGAAATTCGTTTGCGTATAGATCCATCGCAGCTTGTTCTAGTTTAGGATCCAAAGATGCAATGCGCGCCTTGACGGTGACAACAACGAAAGAGATACAGAAGACAACGTGGGCAATTACTGTCGGCCAGAAGCCTGGATTAATCTGAAAAACAAGAAAGAGAGAAAGTATCGAAGCGCCAAGAACAATTTCTGGTGTTGCCATTGGGAGAAATATCAAGAGATTTGATGCTGAACGACCTTTAAATATATAACGTCCGATTGCAAAGGCAATGAGCGTTCCCAAGATCGTCGAGAATAAAGTTGCAAGAAAACCAATTTTAATTGAGTTTCCAAGGGCCTCACATAGACGTGGTGCTCCGCAAGGATTCATCCACTTTTCAAAGGTAAAGCCTTGCCAACTTATATTGGATTTACCTGAATCGTTAAAGGAAAATACAAATGTATAGGCGACTGGAATAAAGAGATATACAAATGCTAAGGCCATATAAATACGAATGAGATTTTTACCAAACCAAGCAGATATCGAGGAACCTAGAGGTCGCTTTGAAGAGATGGCTTCCTTCTTTACAGATGTCATACGACCTCATCCGTTCCGGCTTTACGAATGTAAACCAAGACAATAACTAGAATTGCCGCCATTAGAGTAAATGAGAGGGCTGAAGTTGTTGGATAGTCAGGGATAAGGAATCGCGATTGAATCACATTACCGATCATTTGATTATTTGGTCCACCCAATAGCTCAGCGTTAACGTAGTCACCTGCAGCTGGAATAAATGTGAGCAAAGTTCCCGCAACAACTCCTGGCATGGATAAAGGCAGCGTTACTCTGCGGAAAGTCGTAAAGCCATTGGCATAGAGATCACCGGAGGCTTCAAGAGTACGCGGATCGATTCGATCGATGGATGCGTAAAGTGGTAGCGTCATAAAGGGCAGAAAGTTATATGCCATACCAAGAACGACTGCTCCGGCAGTCGAAGTAAGAGTCGTTGAATCGCTAATCAATCCCAGAGTTCTCAGCGTCGGCACGACAAAGCCCTCTTCACCGAGAATTTGTTTCCAAGCTACGGTGCGTAGCAAAAACGAAGTGAAAAATGGAGCGACTACAAGCACGAGCAAAACATTTTTGTATTTTCCAGATTTGAATGCAAGTGCGTATGCCAGTGGATAGGAAATCAGTAATGCGATAAGTGTTGCAAGTAATGCATAAACTAGTGATCGCCCAAAGTGCTCTCTGCTATCCAGAAACGCCTCAATATAATTTCTAAATCTGAAAGTTTGTTCAAATTCGCCTATATCGCCACCCTTAATTGGGGTTGCTGTTGAAACTTGAGCAAGGCTTAGGATCGGAAAGATGAAGAATGTAAGAAGAAATGCGAATCCTGGTAACAACAGGAGATAAGGGGTGCGAATCTTCTTCATTTGGTGAGTCTTTAATTACTCTTCGTCGAGATCTTCAGGCATTACTTCGGTGCCAGCTTCAGCATCTTCATCACCACGAAGAGCAAAGGTAAAGATTGGTTCCCATGAGATATTTACTGCGTCACCGAT
>Ga0222712_10003048_pt1 | contig 18630 bp, 22 predicted proteins | sample C33_657DmetaG_FD_165043 | JGI IMG/M metagenome (GOLD analysis project Ga0222712, IMG submission 165043) | Estuarine water microbial communities from San Francisco Bay, California, United States - C33_657D | ecosystem: Environmental > Aquatic > Marine > Unclassified | place: USA: California... | reverse complement strand
ATCCAATATTTCTTTCACATCTTCACATTTAAACTCTACACCACCCCCCATTTCGTTAAGTTCAGATACGGCTTCGCATGGTGTCATTTTTTCGCCATTTAATGTAACTTTTTTTGTCATTTGCATTGTTTTTTTGTTCACAACACCTTCGCCTCCTTCAATTTCAATTTCTTGTCCTGTACTTTTCACAACCATCGGCATTCCGCCTTTTGCGTGACTATTTCCGTATGCCAATCCTCCGTTTGCATAGTATTTTCCGCAACCACAATCTGATGTTACTCCCCCCTCTTTATACTCAGGACGGACTCTCTCGCAGTGGTTTCTTTCAACTCTTGCAAAGGCATCTTTCCAAATTTCAAACACTTCATCCCACACATTCTGCTCATAACCATCCTGAGCGTTTTGAAACTGAGATCTTGCAATATCTAACTTATCAGAGATATACATAATCTTCTGTAACTTACTCATTTTCCGTGAGTAAAGTATAGATTTTGCTTCTTCTTTCTCATCAGCTATTAAACTCTCAGATTCTACCATTTCGTCTACATCTCCGCCATAAGCAAACTGAGCAATTTGGGCGGCTACGGCTTTACCAGCTAACACATCAAGTATTTGCTCTCTATTTAGCAGTAGTCTTCCCGTATCTGTATCTCGTATCTCGTAATTATTGTTATTTTCAAAAATACCAATATTGTTAGCGGATTCTACTGCTTGTTCAAGTGTGTTATATTCCCAACCCGCAGAAACATCCGTTGCATAGTTTTCTACCCAAAGGGTAAATGGTGTTTCTTTAATAGTTTCTAAGGTTTCTACCTCTGTTTGTAGCTGTGAAGCATATTGGTTTTCAAAGTCCTCAAATTGGGCATATTTTCGGAGTTCATCGCTAAGTTGTGAGTAATCCCCTTCAACATTGTTTATAATGACTTTTAGAGCCTCTGCTTTGCCCATTCTTTGAGACAAGTCATCAAACATAAACTTTTCAAAGTAATCCAATTGTTCGGTGTCTACTGAATCTAAACTTGTTGGAGCCTGTCCCCCATTTTCAAGCTTGAACCCGAATTTTTCCAACATAGATAGTTCTAAAAGCTTATTACTTCCCACTTCTAAACCCTTATTTGTAACCACAAAAAGATCTTTAAAGCGTCCTTTTTGCTTGTACCCAACTATTTCTCCAATTGAAGGAAAGTTACCCCCTTCCTTTTTAGCCAAAAATGCTGTTTTACCAATCTCGTAGCCCTCCCGAAGGACTTTATCACGATTGTAAGGGTTAAGTTGATCCATGCTAATTAAACCCCCATTTTTGAACTCCCTACGGATTAGAAAATCTGTTCTTTTGCCTACTGGCTGTCCCGTTTTTATATCTACTAAGACCTCTTCTTGCTCAGGCATCATTTCGTTGGTAAAATCTTTCGCCCAATTGATTGTATGTGCTTTAGCGTATTGTTCTTTGGTTAGCCCATCTAACTTAATGTGATCTGCCAATTTTAATGCGGTTTCATATTGGGTATTAAGTAGCTGTTTTTTTATACCAAACAGATCCGATTTGAACTCTTGTGGCGTTTCGCTTTCCAAGATTCCTGAAACCACAGAATCATAGTCATCCATAGTCAGCACATCCTTTGTATGATAAGCATTGGCTACATTTTCAACCAATTTGTGCAAGTCCATATCTGTTTTAGCATCCTCTTTTGCAAACTCTAAAAGACGCAATAAGAATGGTTCTGTCATACCCTTAATGGCAAATTCTGAAGTTTGACCTCCCTTTGCCATCTTTACTTTATCATAAACCTTTTCCCAACTTACCTCAGATAGCTCTTTTGCATACTGACTTGGGTTTGACATATATTTTACCCAATCTTGATCTGAAACGCCTAAAATATCTCTTCGGCTATTTGTAAAATATGTGGGTAAGTAAGGCTTTAAAGGGCTTTGTTTTAATGCCTCTGTAAAATCTTTAGGCGATGGTTGTTGCTTCGCAATTCCAAGAAGTTGTTCTTTAAAATCGGAAAAATTCTTTATACTACCCCCCTGAGCCATTTCTCCGCCATCCTCCATGCTTTTTCTTTTTTCGCCATCAGAACGGGGTATCAAGCCTTTTGACTTTAAGTGAGCAATAGCCGAGAATCCAATTTTATCTCCAGCTTTCCATTTTTCTAATAACTCTTTGTCATTGTAAACTCTACCACCATCACGATAATCCGTTTCTATATCCCAAGATCCATAAGTTTGAGTTTCCAACATCTTCTCTCTCGCCTCTTGGAATGTGTATCGTTTGTATTTTTTAGGATCGTCAGTTCTAACTTGCCCAATGGCATAGTAAACTGCTTTAGGTAATATAATCTCACGATTGTTTGAATAGTCATACACATTTTCATCATCTTCAATCCAAGCATGACCATATCTTATGCCATCTAATTTTCCCTGACCACTTACTTCTGCATGTACCAAATAAGGTTCTCCCTTGAACTCAATCATTTCGGGTGCATAAAATTTTCCTATACAGAAGTCTGCTGCTGCTTGATAGCAATTTCCTCTTGATTTCATAGTTTTTTTGTTTGTTTGTCCGCCTTTCGCAAGTGTTTCATTATTAAAGTAACACTTATGACAAATGTATTTTTCTTCAGGAGTTGTTTCTGATTCTTTCCAAGACCATCCACATTTTTTACAGGTAATAACTTCGTCTACATTACCACCATCCTCATAGTTTGTTTTTTTAAGTTCAGCGTATGCAAGTCTAAGCTCTATGAAACTGAAACTTTTTTCAGGAATTTCAGCATTAATCTTATCCCTGAACTCTTTATAGGTCATTTTCTTGGCGTCTATGTCTTTATCAATAGCCGTTTTTACAATCAAGTCTAAATCGTTAGCGGTTTCATATGTTCCTTTAGCAGTTATAGCTCTGTACCCCGCCAAACCTCCATCCATATATTTTAAAAGATCGTCATCCTGCACATATGCAGCTTTTACTTTCTGACCTGCTTTTTTCGCAAGAAATGTATTTACCCTGGCAAAAGCCCATGCAGATCTGGAATTGGGCGCACCACCCGTAATAGTAGGTCTATGGGAACTGCTATATGCACCCGCACCCCTTCTAAAAACCGCTTTTAGCGTACTTACAGATACTTTCTTCTTGGGGTGTTTCTCGTTAAACTCTTTAGCCTTATTTTTTAGCGTTTCTATTATCTTACGGGATAACTGAATGTTTTTGGCAGACTTGGAGCTTTTGGCTGAGCCTTTAGGGTTCTTTGCAGAGCCTACAATCCTTTCAGATTTGGGTGCGGGAGTTTGTGCCGCCGATTTGCGTCCAGGTCTTTTAGGCATTGACCAAAAAATTTATGCCAAATTTATTTTTTTTTATTGAAAATAAGGTATTTTCGTTAGACTAAAACAAACAAATATGGATTTTTTAAACCTCAACAGCCCTAAATTCTTAGGCGGTCAGAATGTTCACAACGTAGTAAAGATCGCTTTGGCGGCTTTTATCGTTTACAAACTCACTAAATAAAACCCAAAAAACAAACAAACATGGATCTGCTTAACATCAACAGTCCCAAGTTTCTTGGTGGTCAAAATGTACACAATGTAATTATCATTGGTCTTTTGGCTTTCGCTGCCTGGAAACTGAAGTAATCTAACAAGATTAGTATCATCACAAGAAGCCTCCATAGTGGGGCTATTTGTGTTTTAGAATGTTTTCTTAAAATATTCAGTCCACATTTTACAAACGGAAGACCATTCTAAGTCTTTGATCCACTTATAGTTATCCTCAATTTTCTGCTTTAAATTAGGACTATTTTTTTGCTTTTCCTGAGCCACTAAAAGTAAAAGATCAGCAATCTCGTATATATCGGTTTGTTCTCTGATTACATTGTCATTGAGCTGGCAAATTGGTATTATAGTTTCCAACATATAGGCATTTTTGCCGTAGTTAGACATTTCCATAAAGGAAGTTGTATAAGGGGCAATTATGGGTACTTTACATGCTGCCGCTTCAGAATAGGTAAGTCCCCAACCTTCGCCTAAAGTAGTGCTTAAAAAAACGTCTGATGCATTGTAAATTTTATTTACCATTTCCGTATCAGCCATAGCATCTTCTAAAGTAGCGGGTAAAAGTTTGTAATCAACATCCTCTACTAAGTCTAATTGTAAAAATATAGCCCTCAAATCCCAACCCATTGGATCTTTGGGATGACAATGAAGATATAAGAAAGGATCTGGTAAACTTTTGTCCCAAATTTTTTTCGCTTCAACGAAACCAAAAATTGTATTTGGTATATCTTTTCTTGGTTGATTTCGGTTTACATTAGTTATGATAAACTTATCTGCATTATCGCCAAAATACTCTTTCCTAAAGGATGTTATTTCTTCAGTTGATAAAGGATAGAAGTCTTTAGAATTATTCCCGTGTGGAATTACTTTTATTTTTCCTTTGAGTTCAGGTTTGTGTTTCAGAATTTCTTTTCTACCGAACTCAGTATAAGTAACAAGTAAATCAAAGAACTCTATTCCTTTAGTTAATTCCTCTATTATTTGACAATCAATTGGGAAGTAAAATATTGACTTAAAACTTTTTTTGTTTGCTTCTTTCTTTTCTCTCTTAATGTGTTCTAACACTTCTGTAAATGGTCTTATGACTCCAATATCTTGACAGATAAACACAGAATCATAATCATTTTCTTGTAAAAACTTTAGAAAAAAATAGCGACCATACGGATCGTCATTTATATCATTCGTTCTTGCAGAAATAACATAAGTATTTTCATCTTCCCAAAATGGTTCTCCAAAATAATTAATAGCAACAATGGTCTTTTTTAAATCAGGGAAAGACCTTCTAATTTCATTAACTATGTTTTTTCCAACCGTTCCGAATCCTGTCCTTGCCACATAATCTGTGAGGATTAGTAATTTCTCCATGCTTATTTTATTTTATCATTATACCCGAAATAACACCTACGCCTGTCCAAAATAAAGGGTTTTGAAAAAGTCCTTTACGCTTTTTAACAACCACATTACTCATTTTTGAAACAGATAGAAAAGGATTAGTATTTTTTATTTCAATTATTGGTTCTTTTTTTAGTCCAAGAAAACCAGCATTTTTCCAACCTATTGTTACACTTGATTCGTTTTCAATTTTTAGTGAATCAATAAGTAATCCACTTTGATTTACCTTACCATTAATTCCATACCATTTGTTAGTTAAAGAAAATTGCTTGGGAACAATGATAGAGTTAGCCAAAAGACTATCTAATAATGCTCTTGAGCTGTCTCCTGACTTAATTTTTAGCACCCAACCCGTTGTGTCTGCATAATTGTTAGGAATAAAAGGCACTTCTACACTATCAATACTTATTGTTTGGGTTTGCCTGACTTGACTTTGAACTTTTCTTATATCGCCATCAAGCTTTAATAAGCCAAGTTTAATTGCCTCATCTTGGCTTAAAATTGTTTGAGTTTGAGAGGCTATGGTACTACTATCATCCCGAAGTTTTATCTGAAATGCTTTTTCGCCAGACTTTAGAGCCGTAACTTGATTTAACAAATTATCATACTCTTTTTTCATTTGACATCCTTTCCAAACAAGCAATAACACAATTACTATTGCTATGGCTACATACACTTTTTTCATAGGATTTTACATTTTAACTGTCATTAAAACTTCAAACTTGTCTACATATGCACCGCAAGATACTTCGTAAAAGACACGATCAATAACCGCATTATCATCATTTATTGTTTCGCTTGTTGCGATATCATAAATAGGTTGTTTCTTGGTAACCAAATTAGCTTTTGGGCAACTTGTAGAGCATGGCAACCTCATTAAACCAACACCACCCATCCCTTGAGTGGGTACAGGTTGCTGAAACGGGCAAAAACATTCTCTTTTGTCTTTAAAAAGAACATAACCATAGTTTTTGTCCTCTTTTACTTCGTAAGTGTGATTCATATTTTATTTTTTATAGGGTAAAAATTTATTGTGTATTGTTAAAAGATTGTCTAAATGTAGTTTAGTAATTACATCTTTCCTACCAATTCTTCTGTACAGCTTTCTGTAAGCTTGTTCTTTAGGCACAAATATTTTTTCTACAATGCTTCTTGATAGTGAGAATAGCTCCTTTCTGTTTACAATATAAAAACCGCCCTTTTCGGGCATATCAAACGCAATTAACTCTGCTTTTCCTAAAACCCAACCATCTTTACCAGATACATTTTTAAATTCTACCCAAATCTCGTTTATTTTGTTCCCCCCTTTTATGTCAACTGAGGTCTTTGTTCCATCAGGTCTACTTATAAAGTAGTCTATATGATCAAACATATCAATAGAATCTGAGCTTTTTACTAACTTATATCCATATGATTCACATGCATCAATAAAAAGCCTTACGGACTCTTTACCCAACTTATTACTATGCGATATCCTTTCTTGAGTTAGCATCAGTCAATATCTTTTTCATATAGTCTTTCCCTACCTGGATCAGAACCCCCTATCTCTTTTATAACATAGGTGGTTTCTTTAGATAATCCTTTCTTAGCTACAAAACCCTTTCTCGTGAGCGTTTCTATCAAATCCCAATCTTGACCATAATGAGGTTTCTGTTTGTAGCCTTTTAAGGCTTCCGTTCTTACTATAATTTCACTATGACCAATATTTCCAAAAGATAGGTGTGATTTTCTCACTTCATTAATAGGTTCTATATAACTATCGTAATACACCATATCATAGCCACTATTTTCTATTTCTGACAGATAATGACTGAAGTGATTGGGCTTTATAACATCATCATTATCATAGAATAAGAAAAATTTACCCCTTGCGTGTTCAAAGGCAACATTTCTTGCAGCATATCCCCAACCCCCATGGTGTTCTTTAAGGTTTGCAAAAACCATTTCATTTCCTCTTTTTTCTGCTTCCTCAACGAAAATGTTGAAAACGCCATCGTCAAGCATTCTTTCAAATACAGGACAGCCATCGCCAATAAAATAAGCCTCCCAACCATTCATATCTTGTCCCAAAACACACTCGGCGGCCCTGAGGGTTCGGCTTGGTCTACCATAACAGGGTATGCAACATGTTATTTTAAATGTTGGCTTTGTCTGTGGCATCTTCTTTTACTTTAGATTCAATCCATTTGTATAATTTCTCAATGCCGTATTTAAGCGGTTTGCTTACCTCCCAACCAACAACGGATTTATAGAGTTTATTATCAGAATTTCTACCCCTTACCCCTAACGGACAGCTGAACCCATATTTATCAATAAATTCTTGACCATCAATGTTTTTTACACTTAGTTGCTTTTGAGAGATCTCTATTACCATTTTAGCTAAATCATTCATGCTGATCTTCTCCTCCGATCCAATGTTTACGGGTTGGCTGTATTCGGAATCTCTCATTAGTCTCAAAACAGCCTCTACGCACTCATCTATATACAAAAATGATCTGGTTTGGTTTCCGTCCCCCCAAATCTCAACTTGACCATCTTTTGACTCAGCAACCTTTCTACAAATAGCGGCGGGAGACTTCTCTTTTCCCCCCTTCCAAGTTCCTTGTGGCCCAAAAATGTTATGAAATCTTCCTATACGAACATTCAAGCCATAGTTTCTGGCAAAGGCTAAAAATAAACGCTCAGAGAACAATTTCTCCCATCCATACTCGCTATCGGGATTGGCTGGGTATGCCGAACTTTCCTCACAATTTGGATTTTCAGGATCTAATTGATTGTGTTCAGGGTACATACAAGCAGAGCTTGAGTAAAATAGTTTTTTAACCCCAAACTTACTTGCATACAAGGCTACATTTAAGTTTATCATTGCTGAGTTGTGCATCACATTTGCATCGTTTTCGCCTGTAAAAATGTAACCAGCACCTCCCATATCCGCAGCTAATTGATATACTTCGTCAAATGCGTTTTCAAAATCCTCAGGCGAACATTGTTTTGGTGCATACATAATCCTGGAAACCAAAGAGGGATCTTTTAAATCCCCAACAACAAAATGATCAGAAATATCGCCTTTATTAAAATACTCGTGTTCTTTTATGTCCACAACCCTTACATAATTTCCCTCTGATTTTAGCCGCCAAGCCAAATGTCCCCCAATAAACCCTCCACCTCCAAGAATCAATATCTGTTTGCCCATTTTAAAAGTTTGATAGTTTGTTGTTTCTTATGTAAAATCTAAAAGCAATATCATTATACATTACTGTATAAATAATTATTGGCAATTCTTTATAGTAAACCATATAAAAAATACACTTGCGAAGCTGATCATCGGTTGCTCTCCATTTATGGATCTTATAGGAATCTCCATCCTCATCATATTTACTTTCTTCTCCCAAATCTTCGTAAGTTGTTAATATGGTGTTGGCATTATTATAGATATAAACTTTCACTCCATCTAACTTAAACTCAATGTTTCTGTCTTCTGCCTTACCCCATTCCCATTTACTTCTAAGCTTATCATACGTTCCTAATTGAACTTTAAAGGCTTCAGAATAAGATTGTGCAAAAAGACAATTACTTACAAAAAGAAAAATAGCAATAAACATAGTTTTCATAAAGAAAGGGTTTAATAATTAATCCAATCAGTTTTTTGCGATTTAGGATGATCGTTCTTGATTTCGTAGCTTTCGCAAGAATATCCATTTACCAACTCTGACTTTACGAAATACATATTTAGGCTATTCTCTTGAAAAATACATGCGTAGCCATACTTTTTAGCCATCTTTACACCCGCAGAAAACGAGAAACCATAGTAGTCATCATTATTCCAAGTATGTTCAGGATTATACCTAATAGTTTTGCTCTCGTTAATAGGAAATATAGGATTAAACTCTGCCACAATCAACTGAGGACAATATCCAGCTTTCAATATGTTCTCTAAAACATAAAGGTCATTTCCGTCTATATCTATACAAAGAAGGTCAAAAGTTTGGGGAGTATCATACTGCTCAAGAATTGACAATATGTTTTCAGCCGTAATAAAATGCTCTTTTACTTCGGAATTTCCGTGATTGTTTCCATCAATAAGCAGGTGTGTATATCCCTTTTCTATAAAATATCTTGTATTAGAAAGATGAAAACCATCCCAAGCTCCCAATTCAACTAAATGTTTATTTATTGTAGGTATTTTAGCAAGGATATACTCAATATAGCATTCCTCGTTTTGTTGAGCATACTTTTTCCATTTTGGAATATTAGATAAATTGTTTAACCAAGTTACTTGTGCCACTATTTTTTATTTTGAGTTTTTAATTTTATTAAAATATGCTTTAGCCTTTGATTTTTTCTTTTTGGGTTTGAATTTTTGCTCTTGCTCTTTTAGTACAATAATCTTTTTGCCATCAACTATGTGTTCGCTTTTTATATCAAATTTTTGGATCACTTAGTCTTATTTCATTTGTGGGGTTATGTAAATTACGCCTCTCTTTGCTCCTTCAGATTGCGTATTATAGAAGTAAGTATAGTTACAATTTAATTTGCTTTCAATTTTTTTTATTGATGGTTCAATCCAAGACCAATTAAAAACCTGACCATTATACTCATCCCATCCTAACTCAGGATCTCCCGTAAAAAAATCATGAATTACTATGATTGGCGGAAAATCTGTCTTTATATTAGAAATAGACTCTAATTCCCCTAACAGAGGACACACATCTCCCCAATGAGCATCTAAGAAAAATAGCACTCTGTCGGTTTGGTGCAAGTTGGTTACTAAATGATTTATAAAATCTATACTATTTCCTAAAGACGGAGTTACATTGTTTAGATTTTCAATTTTGTGAAACCCATATTTGGCAAATTCTGGGTTGATTTCTATTGTATAAACCTGCTTGAAGTTTTTTCCAAGCCATTCGGTTGTGGTGTACATACAACTACCTGTTTCTACGGCTATATTAATAGAATAGTCATCCTTTAGTTTTAAAAACTGATTACACACATAACTATCGCCATTAAAAGGTTGGTCTTGAAATTGCATTAAAATAGGTGGGTTCATAACATTTCATAATTAAAATTGATAAAATCTGATTTAAACCTTTCGTTTATAAGATCTTTAGTTTCTCTTGAGAAATTGTTTGGATTAAGCTTTTCATATGGAGTTACATTTTTGTGATCAAGTCTTATTGGTTTTGTAAGCCTAAAATAGTCTTTAAAGTATTGATTTAGTTCAACTTCTAAGTTTTCCATTTTAAAAATATTCGGTATCATTATCTTACCATTCATAGACAAGTATTCTGTTTGAGATTGTAGTTTACCATTAACATTTGTTTCGTTAAGTCTTTCTAAATTCTTTACATACCAATCTGTAAACTGATCAAAGGTGTGAGTCACGGCAAAAGAGTTGAATGGATGCGATTTATGATAAAGCGAATACTGATATAGTGAAAAAACCCAATCATATGGATTTCTAACTATGCTCATTAAGTTTTTACCCTCAATTTGATCTTGTAGTTCAGAAACGTCTGCATGCAAAGATCCTCTTTCTTCATAACCTGGATCTACATAATGAAAAGCATACCTTACAGAAGTTCCCGCTGTCTTGTAGATATGAAAAAAAAGCAAATTGTATTTGGGTAAGTAAAGTGCCATATTCTACTTGTATTTTATTATAAGCTGTTTAAACCGATTTAAAACTACATCCCACCTATATTCTTTGGTCACTAACTCTGAAGCATTATTACCTATTTGTCTTGCCCGATTTGGGTTTTTCAAGTAATATTTAGTTTTATCAATCAAATCGTCAATGTTTTCAAAAAAAACAATGTTATTTTCATGTTCAAAATCTTGTTCGCAATCTTGGTAAGTGTGAGATAGAACACAACAGCCACAAGCCATTTCTCGTAAAAGACGATCAGAAAAATAACGAGAGTAGTTGAAATGACTGACGCTTAATGCAAGAGAGGTAACATTATAAAGTAATGCTTCCTTTTGATTATCTGCTTTATCTGAATCCGTTTTTATCGTTATTCTATCCCAACCTTGTCCATACAGATTAAAATATTCGGGGAAGTGGGTTTTCAAAGCTTGGACACAATTTATCCTGTAATTAGTAAGGGGGAATCCCGCTTCTGGGTAATAATTTGCACAATAAGCAATATGATTAAGACGATCTCTATGGGTATTGAAGTAATACTCATGATCATACCCTGTTTGCAGGTAATCTGACCGATGACCTAAACCCCTAATTGTTTTTACATCTGTTTCATTGGTAAAAAGTGTAACTACATAGGGTGCAATTTCTATATACCAAGAAATATCAGACCTAACATCGCCTGTCCAATTAAAAACCAAAGAGTGTTCCGACAATATTCTTGCTGTTTCAGGGTGTATTATTTTGGCGTGTTGTATTTGCATAAAAACAGCATCATACCTAATTGTTCTAATCCTGGCCCTTAAAATATCATTTAACTGACCAATATCAGTAAACTCATCCCAATAGATAGTATCAACTTGGTCAAATACCTTTTTAAAAGAATTGGTAATTGTATAATGTGGTGGCTCTTCCCCCGTTAAAGTAATTCGTAATATTTTCATATTGTGGGAGGCAGTAGTAAATATGGTGGGGGAATCCTTACAATTTGCTGTCCAATATGATCAGCATTTGTTCTAATAGGAACATCGTGGTAATGATAAGTATATATTGATCGGCTTGGGTTTAAAACTTCAAATCCCACCTTTTGTAGTTCAAAGGCTAATCTGTTGTCGCAACCCGCTAATCCCATAGTAAAATTTACATCTTGAACTTCGTCTAATTTATTATTACCATTAAAAACCCAAGTATCTTGTGAGTCTGGAACATCGTGAAGATCTGATGGTCTGTTTGTGTGATAATCATATCTTGTAAGAGCAAAACAAGTTTTTCCCTTTTGCAATCGGGCTAAATTTTGGTCTACTTGTTGCATATTTAGAAAAAATATATCTGTATTTGCAACAACATTTATGCTATCCTGAAAACTTTCTGCCGAAAGAAAATCAAAAAAATCTCTAAAAGTAGGTCTTCGGTCTATGTTTATTACTTCAACATGAAACTTGTTATAAGCAAAGTTTAAATCTCTAATATTTTCAACAAGAATATATATACGATCAAATCCAGCTACTTTGTTTTTGTTTATACAGAAATCATACTCAGCTTGTCTTTCTAAAGATTTTGCTTGATAGTAGGTTGTAAAAAGATAATGTTTCATACTTTCTCCCAAATACCATTGGAATTGTGGTTAAACCAATAGTGTTTATTAAAACTACATAATTGTATTTCGCCATTGACTAACTCTTTGGCTATCATATACAAATTTAAATCATCGTTTTGAAAAACAATAACATATCCATAGTTTTCTGCTAACTTAACACCTGCTTCAAAACTGAAGCCATAATAATCATCCCCCGCCCACTTATGATTATCATTGTATGCGATGGTTTCCGAACCTTCTCGTGATGGGTTAAATTCAACAACAATTAAACTTGGCCTATAATTTTTGAGAATCTCATTCAAGATCCAATAGTCATTACCATTTAGATCTATGCTTAGGCAATCAAAATTCTTTGGACACCCGTAAAGTTTCAATAGTGGGTTTATATTACTGCGCAAAGCGGTATGATTCTTAGCAAATCTGTGGGTACTATCTGGACTAATTATTACACCATGATAGCCCCTCTCAAAAAAGTAGGCCACATTAGATCTTTCACTCTCTCCTTCGCCTAACACCTCTACAAGAAACTGATTTACAGATACATAACTTAAAATGTGTTCTATAAAAACTTCTTCTCCGTTCTGAGAATAGTGTTCCTGAATCTTATCAAGTTCGTAAAGACGCCTTACCGCTTCAGCGTCAATTTTTTTTTTACAAGTTCAAAAAAGCTTCTTGGCTTCTCGGTTGTAGTAGTTGTTGTTGTAGGGGTTGGGATTGTGGGCATCGGTGTAGTGGTGGTGTTTCGCTGAGTTCTATTATAGGCTAAAACTAAGGCTACGGCTAAAGGATCAAAAACTAAGACAATTAAAAGAATGAACCATTTAACGGCTGTTTTAATATCAACATGCAAAGCCTCTGCAACAAATCTAAAACCCCCGACTTGCTTTTCCAGGTCTATATTTTGGCTTTTTACATTTTCAATTTCAGCGTAAAGCTCTATATTAAGTTTGGTTAGCGAATCAATTTGTTTAGAAGAATATTTTATTTCAGCATCTGCGTTTTTTATCATATTGGAGATACGATAAGTTGCTTTCTCCTTGTCTATCAATTTGGTAAGGTTAATTTCTTGAGAGTTTCTTATTGTACTCAAGTTTGTTATTTTTTGTTCATTTCTGTTAATTTCCTTTTCATTTATTTTTATTTTGTTTTCAATTAGTGAAACCTGCCTTTGCACTTGATCTAATCTTATGCTTTGTTTTTGAAATGCATCAGAAAGAAACCCGTAGATACCCGCAGATGTGATAATCATAAGAAATACAACTGCGATGGTTAGATATGACTTTAAAAAGACGCCTAATTCTTCCCATTTTTGTTTTAGATATGCAGCGGTAATAATTTTGGCTAATTCCAAAGATCCAGCCATAATCATAACCGACAAAGACGCTCCATAGAAAAGTAAGCCTAATCCTGATACAGAAAAATATGCGGCACAACCAGCAACAATCAAAGCGGTTAAGGCTAAATATGTTCTCATGGTTCAAGTATTTCTAACAATCTGCATTCTTGAAGGTACACCAAGTAATCTAATCTCAAAGCAATGGTTTTCCCTATGTGAACATTTGCCTTTACATACTCGTACCTACCTACTTGTTTGTTTTTCTTTCTATCAATTGTTTCAAACTCAACAAACTCAAGTTCGGTATCATCGCTATTGAACTTAATCTTTTTTGGCAGACTTAACATATCACAAATTACAAAATATGTTTGGCTCCCCCTTCAGGATTTGAACCTGAGACTTCCTGATTAACAGTCAGGCGCTCTAACCAACTGAGCTAAAGGGGAAAAAAGGGGAGTGTAGAAACACCCCCCGTGTTGGGTTTGGTCATCATACAAGAATGATATGCTTCAATTTTACTGAAACATTAGTCCAGTAATTTTCCATATAAGTTACATTATCTATTGGCTCGGTTGCCTCTAACTCGTTTTCCATTTTCATAGTATATTGAGTCCATGCCATAGTAAAGATAAGCTTACTGATATTGCCCTTATTCTCAAAATCCATTGAGCTATATATTTTAGTGAAAAACAGATGATTCTTATTGATAATCAATACAAATACACCTTTTTCAATAATAGACACCCAAAAGTCTGCATCTCCACCCAAATTCTCATATCGTATATCAAACTTCTTTTTCTCAACGATTTTAGCTTTATTAGCGGGTTTTTCTGGTTCAGTTTCAGGTTTTGGCTCTTCTCTTTCGTTTTCTGTATCGGCTTTCTTGTCCTCTGTATCAGAATTTTCCCTCTTTTGCCGCTCTTGTATTCCCTTTAAAGACAAGAAATTGAAACCCGCCTCAGCTCCCCATTTGTTAAGCTCTTTTTTTAGCTTCTCTAACTCCTTCATTTCTTCTTCACTATGGCTTGTTTCATTATCCTTTCTTCTAATTTGACTTGCCCAATAAAACTGCTCTCTAATCTTTCTTTTTAGCTCGTCAAGTTTTGGATTGTCAAAGCTTGTCAGACCATTTGTTTTATTAAATTTTACCCCAAATGTTTCTGTAAGTGTTTTAGGGATTAAAAACTCTATACGAGTACGGCTATCCCAAGGATCTGGATTTTTAATTCCCATATATCCGCCAACCTCTATATACCTTGATCCATAGATAGCATATATACCGCCTTTAGCATAAGTCCATTGTTTATCGCTATTTCGGTCATCCCAGGGGTGCTTCTCTTGATTTTGATCAATCAAGCATGTGGTAATTTTAATGTCTTCGCCACTTACTTTAGCCTCAGCATAGTTAAACTGAGAAAGCTTGCTGGATCTATAAAGCGGATCATATGCAAGTATTTTTTCATCATTAACAAGAAGCTGTACTACTTCATTTCTTAAGGTAGGATAAAATACCACTCCTAAGTGTTTCTTTAAAACACCCTCCGAGAATTTTTTAATCTTAGAAACCACAATCATTGTATAAGGATGATTGTATTGTGGTGTTGTTTCTTCTAAAATGACGTCCCGTACATTTTTCATCGGAACCCAAGTAAGCGCAGTTGCAGGACTCATACCATCGTAAGTGTTTATCACTATGTTTACGTCCTCGTCATCGGGATCAATGAGGTTTAGACATGAAGATTTCATGCCCACCCCAAAATATCCAATGTCTCTTTGAGAATACTCTCTCTCACAACCCAAATCCATTGCGTTGTAAAGCTTGTCATAGGACATCCCACATCCGTTGTCCAAAATGCAAATGCTTAATCCTGTCTTGTCATAAAGAACCTCAATTTTGTTTGCTCCTGCGTCTACTGAATTGTCAATCAATTCATAAAGTGCAGTGTAGCAATCATACCCAGTGCTTTTCAGCGTTTCTAAAAAAAACCGATCGTTCACTTCGATCCGTTTTGTTACTTTTTTTTCCATTGCTTTTGTTTTTTATCGGATGAAATGCCTCATCCTTGAAGCAGTTTGGGAATTGAACCCAAAAAAACCATTACTGCTTTTGAAAGGGTATTAAAGTCCAATCTGTCGGAAATCCCATCATTTCCAATACAAATTGAGGCGATAGCTGACATGTTTTAGGATCATATTCTTCTTTTTCATACTGATAGACATTTCTAATCATATTTCTTCTTTGGGGAAAATTATCTATTGACGCAGGAGGGTATGCTCCCTTATAATCGGTTGCAGTTGGGGTTGGCATTATTTGAGTTTCAACAACATCACGAAGTTTTACACCCCATCTAACTCCGTCTTTATTTTCTCTATAATATTTACCATTTTCAACTTGTACATCTTTCACTACACCCCCCTCAACATCTGAAACTTTAGGCGTTGGCAATAATCCATTTGCTGGTTTATACTTGCTATCGGGACTTCTGTTTTCCCAACTTGCAGAAGGAGCTTCAACTGACTTAGGTGTAGGCAATAAGTCGGTTTTTTCTATTAATGAGGGATATATTTGAAAATAGAAGCGGTTGTATTTTGTACCCTTAAGTTTCCAAGTCAATTTACATTTAGTAGAAACCCAACCATCCTGCTGAATGAGTAATGTAACAAATTTTCTTGCCCATGATCCAACAGGCAGTCTATTTGCTTTTTCAATACACTTTTTGCCAGAACTTTTGGTCAATTTTCCGAACTTATCTGTATCGTCTTGAAAATTTAATTTAGTTTGCATGCTTCGTATTGTTCAATAGCTTGAAATATTTTCAAAACAACTTGGGGTACTATCGCATTGCCCCCGCTCTTTATTGACTCTATTCTCCATTTAGGAAAGGTAATACCGTCCAATCTGTCGGAAATCCCATCATTTCCATCACAAATTGGGGAGACAATTGGGAAATTTTCCCAGTTTGGGATTTGTAAGAAAGCTGAATTTTTCCGCTCAACATATTCGCTGTTCCGTCCGACCTCTGCTGTCCCTTCCAATCCCCCGCTATTGGTGTTGGAAGCATATTGAACCGAGCCATTTGTTTCAGTGGCATTTGTAGATTTACTCCTTTTTCTGCCCATTTTTGTTGATCCTCCTTCCATTTGTCCTCTGTTCTGGCGCTGTTCCAATCGAATGCTGTTGGAGTTGGTAGTATTGTACCCCTCTCTCTTAATCCCATCATTATCTGCACTTCCTCGTTTAATACCTTCCCCCCCTTGCCATTCGGTCTGCTCCCTGGATTTGCCGCTCTCGGAGTCGGCAGTACGATAGGCAACGAACCAAATTCGGTCTCTTCGGTGTGGTGCATTAACGGAAACAGCTGGAAGTAGAAACGGTTGTACTTCGTACCCTTCATTTTCCAAATCAGTTTGCACTTCGTGGAAAACCAACCCTCCGTTCCAATTAACAAGGCCGTAAACATTTTCGCCCACAACCCAACGTGGTTTAATCTCTCTAATGACTCTAAGCATCTCAGGCCAGAGGTGGCGGTCATCTTCCTTACCAAGTCGCTTTCCCGCTGACGAATAGGGTTGGCACGGGAATCCCCCACTGATGAGGTCAATTTGTCCTCTGTGAACAGAGAAGTCTGTTTTGGTGATGTCTTCATAGCTGATTGCATTCGGCCAATAGTATTTTAATACCTTTTGGCAAAAAGGATTTATCTCGCAGTGAAATTTGTTTTCCCACCCCATCCATTCTGAGGCAAGATCAAATCCCCCTATACCTGAAAATAGAGAGCCGTGTTTCATTTTAAAAAGTACCCACCTTTTTTAACTCCACTTGCTTCGGGTTTGCAAGTAGTGGGCGTGAGAGTGGTTTTTTAAATAATATAATCCTGCTTTTCCCAATCAAAGTATTCAGAATTACTCTTCTTTTTGAATCGTTCAGACAAAAAAGAGTCTTGATCGTAGCTACCCTTACTAACATGCCAAGCAGAATAATAGCTAATATTGGCTATTCTTGCTGCTTCTCTAATGCTCACTCCGCTTTTAAGGGCATTCTTTGCGGATATAATTTTTTCGTCAGGTAGTCTTTTGTTGGCTTTCATTGGGCTTGAGTTGACTTGAGTGCTTTGTGTAGTTTTCCGTCTTTTTCAATGTTCCAACACTTTAAAGTATTAGAAACCCATTCATCGCCATCCCTTGATTTTTCTTTGGAAATAAGCTTTCCTTTGATGTCCACAAAACAAGTGACATAATCTCCCTCGTTATAAGAGTCAAGCATCTTGGAGTCCTCTTTCCAAAGTTCTAATTGCCAAGTGTTAGGGTATCTTTGGTTATTGGTTTCTTCTTCTAACCACATAACCCGTTTTTCAAAATCGCCAAAAACAACGGCTTCAAAAATTTTCTTAATTTTTCCTGTTAGCTTTATCATAGTTGTAGTTTTTAAATTTCATTATCTTCATCAAATTCTTTTGGTAGTTCCTTTTTGTTGTTCAGGATAGGATCTGGTTTGGGCTTTTGTTTTGTTTCAGCATTTACAACCTCTAAAATTTTGCTACCCTTAACTTGAACTACCTCAAAGTCTTGACTAAAGTTTGAGAATAGTTTTACAACCCGTGCCTCTGCCTCGGTAACCGTGAGGGCATCAACTAAATAGGTTTCTTTTACCTTTTTTACCTTCACATTTCCTTTGGAATCTTCTGATTCGTGTCTGATTTCAACAACAACTTCAAAATACTTCATACTTTGTTTTTTTAATTTATAAAATGATTAATCGAATGCACATACGTCACAGCTTTGTTTTTTAAACCCAACCTCCCAATCCTCTCTGCCAAAAGAAACCATAAATGTTTCGCTAAAACTATCCTTGTTTCTACCCCAATGTTTTTGCAACTCTTTAGAAAGTTGTATTGCCTTTTCAAAATGATCTGGAAAATACTTTTTAACTTCTTCAAAGTCGCTCATTTGCATATTCTTGCATGGTAAACAATTGTTATGCGGGAATACCCTTTCCCCTTTACTATCTTTTATATCATATATTTTAGGAAACCAACCTATTTCTCTTTTTACGATTTCAAAGCACCACTCATTTGGCTTGTCAGAAATTGGAAACCCTTTGGTGTTTTTTGT
>Ga0222712_10003047_pt1 | contig 18630 bp, 19 predicted proteins | sample C33_657DmetaG_FD_165043 | JGI IMG/M metagenome (GOLD analysis project Ga0222712, IMG submission 165043) | Estuarine water microbial communities from San Francisco Bay, California, United States - C33_657D | ecosystem: Environmental > Aquatic > Marine > Unclassified | place: USA: California... | reverse complement strand
AGGATTATTCCAAGTTCCAGCAGCGTCATTATATGTTCTGTAGGTATCTAAATAAGTAGGACAAGTTCTTAATTCACGATTTTTCATATTATCTGAAAGTCTTAATAATTGAGGTAGGACATCGGATGTATTTAATGAAACTGTGGTATCATTTATGGTAGCAGTCATTGTTGAAACACATTGATGGAGCGGAAATGGAGCGAGAGCAGCATCACGACCTAAAACTAAAACTTGATCACCAGCAACGGGAACAGCGATAGCGACATCAACTGAAATATAAACTGTGGATGACCAATCTAAAGCCTTATCTAAAAAAACGTTCTCACTTGGGACTTGAATTTGATAGGTATGTTGAGATGTTGATTGAGATAAAGCTACAAAATTTGTGTTTGTAGCACTTGCAGCACCTTGTTCAACTGCATATTGAACGGGTGAGCGTTGAACAATTCTTTCGTCAAAGACTGAAATTTTTTGAATGTCAGACATTATATATATATAATATAAGAATATTTAATATTTTTTAATATTAAATATTTTTTAGTAGATTATATCTTTTTTATTATTTCTTTAATCTTTTTCTAAATAACATTTTCATAGATACAGAACTAAAATTATACATTCTTATTGGATATAATTTATTATCTAATCTATTCTTCCAGTATACTTGAATATCTATATCAGTTAAAGCACCATTAGAACCTCCAACCATTGAGGCCATTTTAAATTCTCCATTGGGTTCATAGTAAATAAAATTACTATAATCTTCCGCTCTTTTCATATCAACGGCGAGATCTGCAATAATTGGACTAAATGCAGCACTAATATTTGATCCTTCATCATTTGAAGTTCCATATACAATAGGAGCAGATATTGATTCATTCACAACTGGTAGTAATCCAGAGCAGAAAACAATTGATTGGATAGGATTCCAAGTTGATGAAGTTGCAATATAATTCTGAGTTATTTTATAATAAGATGTGGCGAGTGTAGGAAATCCAGTATATACATTGGGCAACCATAAATTGGTATTTAATTTATTATTTACATTATAAATATTAGGTTCATTTTTATTTCCCGCAACAGTATCTATAATACCATTTGTTGATGAAGAATTTACGGTTAATGTTGAAGGGTCTATATTATCAGTATCAAATGAAGCAAATAAACCAAAAGTATTATTATTTGAATATAAATTCATTTCTTCAGTTGCTCCAGTTATACCAAATGATGATGTATCATAATAAATACTAAATAAACCAGTTGGAGCGTCATAAGTCATAAATGGAGCGTATGAAGTAATAGCACCCCCAACTAATACAACTAAATCAGCTTTTAATTGGTTAAATGTATTATTTACTAATTTTACAAAGTGATCATAAGTATAAACAAAATAATAATCATTTGTTAAATCTTGAGATTTTAAAGGTGTTCTTGGATATTGATTTATATTATTTTGTGTATATGTTAAATTTTCTGGTATATAAATTAAATTTCTTGAGGCATAATAAGTATTTCCGCCTTTTTTCAATGATAAACCAAAAGTATATGTAGTAAAATTAACGGATGCTGTAGGATTTGAAATAATTAAAGGATTTTCAGCACCGATAGCAATTTGTGGTATAAATAAAGGTAGATTTTTTCCTACACCATTTAATTGAAATCTAATAATAGAAAATTCAAATTTAGTAGTATCATAAACAATAGGAACACTGCGAGATTCTTTAAAAGATACTACGGGATCATCATTAACATTTACAGAGTTTTGAGTTCTACCGTTAATAATATCAACATTATAATATGTAATATCATAATCGCCGTCTTCATCTGCAACTCCTAAATTTTGCACATTAGATCTAAAATTTCTTGAAAACATTTTATATATATAATATTACATTATTTTTTAATTATATTAAATGTAATTTTTGAGACAAATTGATCGGGTGTTAAATTTGACTTTTTTATCATATCGTAATAATCATCTAAATCTAAATCTTTATATAAAAGACGCACACAACAATGACGACCACACGTATTTATACCTTTTCTATCGTCTTGAAAATCATAAGTATTATAATAAACTCCATTATTTGCAGTATTTTTCAATAATCTTAATAAACTTATTTTATCTTGATTTAATTCTTCTAATTTAGATCTTGTCAACCATTTTTTATTTTTATCAATGCCTTCGCCGTATGGGTCAAAATAAAAAATATTATCTTGTTTATCTTTATGAAGACATAACCAATGACCAGTGTTTTTATCAGTAGTTAAAAATAAAATAATAACTCTATTTTGATCATCAAATATTTCATCAACATCATTATAATTATCCAATTCTGGATATGCAATTATATTGATATTATTGCCTAAAATTTTTCTAATATCATCGTCCCCTAATGGGTATTCTTCAATAGTTTCATAATTTATATTCATATATATTATATATTAGTTAAAATAATTTATAATATAATAATATATGGATTCAAATAGTATTTTGTCAATAGTTGCATTGGTGGTATCAATCGGAGGAACAGTTTTATCAATTTTCAACCATAAGAGGTTAAGGTCTCATTGTTGTTCAGAAAAAGAAATAGTCTTAAGTTTAGATATTGAAAACACAACGCCACCTAATCAAGATATAAAAACACAAAAGAGTTTTAAAATAGGTATTCCGAAAGAATCTGACAAAAAGTAGGGATTTTGAGAAAATCATAATGATTTTTATTAAATCCCTACTTTTTGTCAAATTTAAAATATTTATTATTATATGAAATATATAATAATAAATCCATATATTTGTTCTATTATACCAATTTTAGGTATGTATCATTTTTGGAATGAAAAAACAATGTTAGAAGACCATATAAAGAACATAAAGAAAATAAAGGGTTTTCTATAAAAAGATTTAGATTTTAATTAATTATTAATTAATTTACAGAAAAATATTTAGATTTTAATAAATTTTAATAAATATTAATTAATTTAACTTAAAGAAATAATATATATATATATTATATATACAAAACCCAAATGTCTCAAGCATTAGAAACACTCAGAAACGAACAAACCACACTCAAACAAGTCTTAAGTTTATTAAATAACAATGTTCAAGGTAAAGATGATATCAAAATATTATTAAATGGTTATATTTATAAAAATAGCATTGTTATCAAAGAAGCAGAAAAACCAAAATTAACACCAGATGAAGATAACTTATTAAAATATAGACAATTACAAAAAGATTTTATTAAAGCAAGAAATGAAGATAATGCTTATTTTAGAAAATCAGTTGGAAATTTTGGAGGTAGAGACAATTTAACACCAGAACAAGTAATAAAACATAATGAATTAGAAAAAATAACTGATGATATTAGAAAAGAAATGAAACGTATGGAAGAAAATGAATTAAATAAACCAAAAGAAATAAAAATAAATAATAAAATATATAAAGTTGTAAATGTTTATAGCGGTAGAGGTTGGGGAAGAGCAGATAGAGCGATTATTGTAGGTGAAACTTCTAAAATGTATAAATTGCAATTTATTGAAACTAAATTTCAAGGTTGGGACAATAATCAAACCAGTAAATACACCTATGAATACCCTAAAACATTAAATGATAAATTTGCAACAAGAGGAAAAGAGAATGTAAAAGAAATAAAAATGTATGAAATAGATGAATATGAACAATTATGCGATTAAATAAAAAGATTTAGATTTTAATAAATTAAAATTAATAATAATTAATTTTAACTTAAACAAATAATTATATATACTATTAATATATATAATGGAAAACAAACAAAAACAATATAATACAACCTACTATGAAAAACATAAAGATGAAATTCATAAATGTGATATCTGTGATGGTAAGTATTCAGTAATGAATAAAAGTCATCATATCCGCTCTAAAAAACATTTAAAAAAGTTAGAAGAAAAAGAAAAACAACCTAAAAATGATATAGTAAATGATTTAATAAAAAAATGTTTAGACCTTGGAAAGAAAATAGAGATAAAAGATAATATAATAACAATTGTATAAAAAGATTTAGATTTAATTAATTTTTAATAAATATTAATTAATTTTAACTTAAAGAATATTTTATATATATATAATATATATAATAAAATGTCTAAAAGAAATTTCTTAAACCTTTCTTGGTCTTGCAGTAAAGGGTCTCAATCAGACCTATTAAAGATAATAAAACCTAATCAAAAATTAATAGCTTGTTTATTAAATGGTAGATATGGTATTAGAATATTTGAAGAAAATGAAATAATACCACTAATTACTAATAATAATGCATTTTTATGTGAAATTTTACACTCATACCCTAAAAAAATTCATTTTGATATTGACGGAAAAGATCCAACCAAATTATCGTTAGAACTTGTAAAAGATACTATTAAAAAATATTTCGGCGATGTTAAAATGGCAATTAGTGGTTATGAAAACGAAGATAAAAAAACTTATCATATAACACTTCCAGAATACGTAATAAATAATAAAAAAGAATTATTAGAATTAAAGAAAATAGTAAAATGCATAAATAAAAATGATTGTCCTTATTTTGATTGGAAAATTTACACTGATAATAGACCTATGAAATGTATAAATCAATCAAAACCAGAAAAACCAAAACAATTAATAATTGAAGATCAAGACCCAAAAAATCATTTAATTATGTCATTTTTTAAAGGTGATGAAAAAACATTTAATTTTAAAATTTCTGAAGATATACCAAATCACGATTTAGAAATTAATGATATTATCAATGTAAAACCAATTAAATTAAATGCAGATTTTAAACCCGAAGATTTGAATGATTCTAAAAAATTATTAAAAATGATGCCAAATAGTGAAGAAACAAACCATACAATTAGTTGGAAAGTTGCATTATTTTGTTTTAATAATGGTTTAACATTTGATGATTTTTGGGAATGGGCAAAAATTAAAGATAATTCTGAACAAAGAAGAAATAAATGGATGAATCACCATTGGTTAAAAATATCAAATCAAGACGACTATAAAATGTCAAAACAATGTTTTATTAATTTATTGTCTTTTTGGTATCCAGAATTAAATGAAGTTGAAAAACCTAATGATATGATAACCAAAAAATTTATTGAAACTTTAAATATTCCATCAATACAAATAGAAAGAATTGAAAAACAACACTTTTTAACATCTAATAAAGCAGTAATATTTAATATTGGTATGGGAGGAGGTAAAACGACAATGACAGTAAATTATTTAAAAGAAGAAAAGAAAAATTTCATTTGGATCACACCACGCATTGCTTTAGTTAAAAATACAAATCAAAGATTTATTGATAACAAAATGAATGTAGTAAATTATTTAAATTGTGGCAAAACAAAAGAAACTAAATCAAAAAATATAAATAATGCAAAATCATTAATTATAGAATGTGAAAGTTTAAACCATTTACAAAAAACTAATCAATTTGATGTTTTAGTTATTGACGAGATAGAAACAGTTATTAAGGGTTGGGACTCAGAAACCCACGACAAAAGCGGAGATAAAAATTTTAAAAATTTCGTTGATTTATTTAAAAATTCTAAAAAAATTATTTTATTAGATGCATTTACAACAGCAACAACAACTAAATTTTTAGAAATGATAGGTGTAAATGATACCATAGTTTATTCATCAAAATATAAACCAATCAAAAAAATATTAAATGAAAATATCGGTTATGAAAACACTATTAATAAAATTGCAAATGAATTAGATAACAATAAAAAATTATATATCTTTCACGCTTACAAATCAGCAACAAAAAAACATTATTCTATTGAAGAATTAAAAAGTGTATTATTAGAAAGATGTAAAATAATAAAACCTAAAATATTAGTTTATCACGCAGATGTGAATGATACCATCAAAGATACTATATCAAATGTTAATGAAGAATGGGATAAATATGATTGTATTATAACTACTTCATCAATCACGGTAGGTGTAAATTATGAAGGTTCAAAATTTGACAAAGTATATTTATTAGTTTCTGGTTGTGTAAATAATGTAAGAGATGTAATACAAACTTCAATGAGAATAAGAAAAACAAATGAAAATATTATTGAAATGTTTTTCTTTGATAGAATGGAAAAACAAAATTTAAAATATCCCGAATGGTATCACTCTTTAGATGAAAATTATAAATTTTTAATTGATAGTTCATTTAATGAAAAACAATCTAATTTTATGGATGTATTTTATATTTTTTGTTCTATGACTAATTATGATGCATCTAAAATTAAAAAACATCTATTTAATAAAACAGAAAAATTTGAAAATAAATTATTTGAATCTAAAATGTTAATGAGTTATGAAAAGATACCAACAATTAATGAAAAAGTTGCAAAAGAAATAGAAACTGAAGCTGTATGGATATCAAAAGCAACACAATTAGATAAATTTACATTATCTAAATTTTATTTTGATTGTCATTTTTTCTATATGGATAATGAAGACAGAGCGACAATTTGGGACAATAGATGTAGATTATTTTTTGATAATATTGATAATGAATTAATAAAAAAAGTATTAAAAGATAATAAGATAACTAAACTAAAAGAATTAAATTTAAATAAAATTGTTATAAGTGATGATACAACAAATTTTATAAAAAAAACCTATTCATCAACCATAAAAAATATAAATCAACGCATTATTAAAACTATCAACAATGTTTTAGGGTGTCAAATCATTGAAAATCAAATGAAATCAGAAAAATCAAAAGCAACTCAATATATTTTCACTGATTTATTTGAAGAATTAAATTTAATTAATGAAAAATACACTAAACCCAAAAATACAAATTTCTTTTTAGATGATTCTTATGTTTGACAAAAAGTAGGGAAATTATAAAAATCATTATGATTTTCTGCAAATCCCTATTTTTTGACAAAAAAAATATATTTTATATTATATGAACTATAATATAAAATTAGATATTGTGCCTTCACATAAACCAGCCAAAAAATTTGACGCTATTTTTTCAGCTGCAAATTATAAACCTCTTATTATACCCTTTGGACAAAAAACTGCCTCTGATTTTACTATCCACCACGATGAGATTAGAAGATCCAAATATTTAAATCGCCATCAAAAACGAGAAGATTGGACAACACCATTCACAGCTGGTTCTTTAAGTGCCAGAATTTTATGGGGTCAATATCCAGACCTTAATAAAAATATTAAACAATTTAAAAAAGATTTTGAACTTCGTTAATACTCCTCAAAAAATCGTTTAAATACTTGTTTGATTAAATTAGGGGGTATTTTATATCTTTCATTTAATGGGATATCTTCAATGCTGACTGTTTTAGTATTATAAGGAGTTTTTGGATCTTTTAATTCTAAATCTATATTACTAAAAAAATCTGTGTGTTTTCTTCTTTTATCACCATATAACACATATAAAGTAGAATTTAAAATAAATTGTTGAACTGCTGGATCTTTTCTCATCATTCCTTTAGGATTTTCTATTACAAAAATTAAATTAGGGTTTAATTTGTGAAAAAATGCAATTATTTTAATTGTTTGATGCAAAATTTTAGTTCCTATTATTGCTCTTTCACTATATGGTTCAGTTGTTTGTGGGTGTCTTTCTCTTAATGGATAAGATAAAGATGAGTAAGTATTGCAAGGAGGAGAAGCCCAAATAAAATCGGGTATAAATCCAGTTTGATTATAAAATTTCTTATAATCCCATTTTAAAATATCAGTTAAAATATCTGGTTGTGCTTTAGGATCACTGTCCAATGATACCACATTAAAAATTTTGTGAGCAACTTTTCCGACGCTTCCAGTGCCTTTAAATAATTCTAATAAATTATAATTTTTAGTCATATAATTATATTATAAATTATTTTATAATATAATATATATATAATGTGTGAATGTAATTGTGAAAATGTAAGAGATACAAGATTAAAAATGGCGAATCGTCGTGGTGTTGATGTAGGAACAAATTTAGATATCGGCAATGTTCCATTAAATTGTTTAGAATCTAATAGACCAAACAAAGAAAATAATAATCGTTCTCCATTATATGGTGGCAGATTATATATACCTTACAAAAGAAATGTAGGTCGCGGTGATCCTCGTGATCAAAAAATGATAAGAGTTAAAAAATGCCAAGAACTTTTCAAAGATTACGGTGGTAATGTTTATTCTATTCAATGTAATAATCAAGCAAGAAGTGATATCTCAATGGATGATTTTAATAATAAATGGAATAAATCAGCAGTTGATTCAAGAATGAAGTATTCATTAAAAGGTGGTGATAAATTTAGATATGACCCAGCATTTAATTCTGTTGTCGGTTGCACTGATGCCAATGGTAATAGTATGAGTTGCTACGATAAATATGGTGCTGATTTATATAATAAGGCAATATTAGTATTTAATGCTAATTAATTATTTAAAAAATGTTCTTGTGAAATCTTCTAAAATATATAAATGACTTTTTTTTTCTTCATTTATTTTTTCAATGATTTTAATTACTTCTTTTGATTTCTCTAAAAAATCTTCTAATTTTTTTATTGTTATATCTGGTTCTTCATCTATTACAATATTATTATAAAGTTTTACAAATTCTATAATTTCATTTTTAAATTTATCCATAATATAATATAGTTTAGATTTTTATTTTATGTAAATTAAAAATCTAAACTAATATATATATATATGAATCGTATTTCAGATTTTATGAACGAACTCGGAAAAGAATTAATTGCAAAAAAAAATATCACTGAATCATCAGCGATATTATACATAAAAAATTTATATGTTTTAAATAATAAACAATCTTTTAATAACTTATCTTTTTTAAAGAATACTTCTGCAATTGATGAGATATTAAAAGAATATAAAGATAATACTAAAAAAACTATGTTATCATCAATAGTATCTATTTTATCATTATACAAAGATAAACCAAGTTATAAAAAAATATATGAACATTACTATGATTTAATGATGGATAAAGCAACAGAAATGAAAAATAATAATGTTAATGAAAAATCAAAAACACAAGATGAAAATTGGATTACTTGGGGAGAAGTTTTAAGTGCTAAATCATACCTAAAAGAAACCATAAAAACATTTGAAAATCAAAAATTAATAACACCTACACAATTTGATATTTTACTTGCTCATATGGTTTTATCATTATATTCTGATATCCCACCCAGAAGAAACCAAGATTATATGGATATGTATTTTGTGCCATCTTATAATGAAATAGCTGATAAAGATAAAAATTATTTAGATTGGAATAATAAAGAATTTATTTTCTTACACTATAAGACAGCTAAAAAATACGGAAAACAAATAATTAAATTTAATGATAATAAGGATTTATTAGAAGCATTAACGATTTATTTAAAATTTCATCCTTTAAATCCTACCCCAACATTAAAGAAAATCCCTAAAAATGCACATTTTAAATTTTTAGTATATAGTGATGGATCGCCATTAATTGCAGTCAATTCTATAACCAGAATATTAAATAAGATATTCGGCAAAAAAGTCGGTTCATCTATGTTAAGACATATTTATTTATCATCTAAATATGATATAACTGAAATGAAAAACGATGCTGAAATGATGGGACACTCATTAAATGAACAAAGACAATATATAAAAGAAGAAGAAGATATTAACACAGAAGATGAAGTTAATATTAATATATTAAAACATCAAACACCAAAAACAAAAAGAACAAATAAAAAAGTAATGATTATTTAATTATATATAAAATATATTATATTATATATATGATAAAAAGAGATAATGAGGAATTATGGCAATATATAAAAAATTATATTATGTCTTTAGAAATTGCTGGAACTAAAGCTCATCAATGGTCTGCACGTAAAGCTCAATTATGTGTTAGATTATATAAACAATTCGGCGGAGGATATATTGGACCAAAAGAAAAAAATAATTCATTGTCAAAATGGTCAGAACAACAATGGACAACCTTATCTGGTATGCCTTCTAATATAACTGGTGAGCGATACCTACCAAAAAAAGCAATTGAAAATTTGACACCACAACAATACCATATAACAACATTAGAAAAACAAAAAGCAATGAAACAAAATAAACAATATTCAAAACAACCAATTGAAATATCTAATATTACTAAAAAATATAGATAATTAATTAAAAAATATTTTTGTATCTGTATTATTTAATTCTTTTGAATATAAATAATATCTATTAACTACTTTATCATTTAAGATATAAGATCTCAAATTTTTATTGTTTTCTTGTTGTTCTAATTGCACAACTGTCATTTTTAATATTTGAGCTTCTTCTTTATCATCGGTTTTTAATATTTTCATTTCTAAATCGGTCTTCTCGTTATTCATATCATTTAGAATCAATGTTCTTAATGTTTTTAATTGCAGTTTCTCATCATTAGTTATTAATAAAAGGGCTTTTGTTTTGCTATCGTAGATGATAAAAACAGTATCAATAAAACTTTTTGTCATATATATAATAATAATAGATAAAAATATTAAAACTATATATTTTTAATTATAGTAATTATATATAATTGTAAAAATGTATGAATAATATATCATTATATGTAATAAAAATATTTTTATTACATATAAGTATGATGTGATTTTAGATTTTTACTTAATTACATTATTACAGTAATTAAAAATATATAAATTATATATTTTTAACAATTTTATCATTTATTTTAATATCCATAACCGATTCCTCTTGATCTTGCATTTCTCTTATCACTGCTACATTTATTATATGCTTCAAAATCATTAGGATATTTTGATAAACATTGTTTATCATCCATTTCAGCATTTCTATTTTCATTTTGTGCTATAAACATATTTTTCTTTTTCATCATATCTTCCATATTATAATTATTAACTATTTTTTGGGGTGTTGTTGTTTTAAATGGTGTATCCATAAAACCATAACCTTTTCTGCGTCTTCTACCACTACCAACACCAACTGAACTATATAATGAAGGATTCTTTAGTCTCGCATTTGTTTGTCTTACAGTTAAAGGAACTTGAGGTTTAGAAGGGTTCATTTGATTCCATATTAATGTTTTAAGAGCATCTTTTGAATCAACATTATAAACAACAATACCTAATTTAGATGCTACTTGTTTTAATTCTTCATTTGCCATTGTTGAAGGTCTGAAAGATGGAGGAAGTGAAAAAGGTGGAGGAAGTTCTGGAGCTTCTGCGGTTGCTTCATCATCTTGTTTTGCAAGTTCAATATTTATAGATGGTAGAACGTTTTTACTTGGTTTTGACATTTGACGAGATAAAGCAGATGATAAAATTTTTCTTTCAGATGAACTTCTACCAACAAATGCAATATTTTCATTAATAAAAGTTATTAATTTTTGAATAGTATTTGAGAATAATTCTGCATATTGTATATCTTTTTGATTTCTTCCGCTTACTTCATCGCTTTCTTTATTTTTTATAATCGCATCAGAATTTTCAGCAATATTTTCTAATCTTCTTATTAAATTAATTAATACTGTCGTATCTTCAAATTTCCATATATTACCAGTATAATAAGAATATAATTTCATTAGATCATTATAGGTTGAAGAATCAACAATACCTCCGCCTATTTTTTCTTCAATAGATGATAATATAAAATCTATTGTTGTTGATTCTGCATTTGTATCTGGCATTTGTGAAGGACCTTGAGTTGGTCTTGATATTTGAGATGTTAAATTATCATATTCTACAAATCTATCTTTTAATAAATTTGCTCTATATAAATTAAAATCATCATCTGATAATTTACTTGATTCAGTGTTATTAGAACCACCCGAAAATTTTGATTGTCCAAAAGATGGCATATTATAAGATGTTTGGAATACCATTGCAGATGAATTTTTATTTCTAACTGGGTATTGTTTTTCAGTTAAAATTAATTTCTTTGAATAATCTTGACTTTCTATACCATTAATTACATTTTTGACTTCGTCCTCATACCAACGATTGCGATAATCATAATCTGCTGGATTCGCATATTGTAAAACTGATTTCTTTGATCTACTCAATGAAGGGAGAATATTTTCTCTATCTATTAATTTTGAATGAAATCCAACCAATCTAACATCGGGTAGTCCTTTTACAACTTCATTTTTTAAATCAGACCATTCTTCTGGTGTATATTTATAACCAGCACCACTTTTTTGACTTTTTCTTAAATTGTCCGCAACTTGTGGAATTGTTGAAAGATAGTTATTAAACATTTATATATATAATAATATTAGATAAAATATTATTATAAAACTTAAATGATGAAATTAGATTATTTAATATAAACCTTCATTCTTTACTATTCTTGATGCGGTAGGAAGATTTACGCCTCTTTCCATCATTACTTGTCTTACAATAGCAGCACGGGCAGATCTACCATCATTACCGCTTCTACGTCTACCTAAACCGACTTGACCTAAAGCATTAGCAGCTGAAGCACCGTATTCTCCGCCGTATGCATTTAATGCATCTTTTACCATTGGTGAGTATTGTTGTGCCATTTTATAGGCATCTTGTGCTTGTTTTGCAGCGTTTGAGATTTGGGAGAAACTGGGCATTTTGAAACCCCAAGCACCACCACGGCGACCTCTGCGACGACCTAAACCGACTTGTCCTAAAGCATTAGCAGCTGAAGCACCATATTCACCGCCGTATGCATTTAATGCATCTTTTACCATTGGTGAGTATTGTTGGGCGAGTTTATAGGCATCTTGAGCTTGTTTTGCAGCGTTTGAAATTTGTGAAAAACTGGGCATTTTGAAACCCCAAGCACCACCACGGCGACCTCTGCGACGACCTAAACCAACTTGACCTAAAGCATTAGCAGCTGAAGCACCATATTCACCGCCGTATGTGTTTAATGCACTTTTTACCATTGGTGAGTATTGTTGGGCGAGGGCATATGCATCTTGTGCTTGTTTGGCTGCGTTTTGTATTTGTGAAAAACTGGGCATTTTGAAACCCCAAGCACCACCACGGCGACCTCTACGGCGTTGTCCTAAACCTAACATTTTTGCTCCTTCATTTGCTTTGTTTGCAAGTGATACAGCTTTTAAACCCATACTTAACGCTGGACCAGCTCCAGGGATTGCCATTGAAAGAACTGATCCAACATCCGCAGCAATTGGAAGAACTTGACCTCTTAAGATACTATTAGGATCAGTAAATTCATTTAATGCTTTATTGCCGAAATCTTTAGCACCTACAGCGAGAACTGAATTTGGGTTAGTGAATTCATTAGTAATTTTTGCACCTACATCTTGAAACGCTGCAGATACGCCGTTCTTATTAGGGTCAAAAACATCCCACCACGCACCACCTCTTAATTCTCTGGCGAGTTTTGCGTGTGCTTTAGGTCCTAAACGTTGTAAAACATATTGACCGTGTCTGCGTCCCATTTGATTCATACGGTTTGAAGGTTTGCCACAACCACTAAATCCTTGAGTGTAGTTTCTGTCTGACATTATATATATATATATTATCTATATATTTTTTTATTTTCTATATATTTTTTATTAAAATATATATAAAATATATGTAAATTAGTAATTAACTTTTTTATTTTTGTAAAATTAAAGTATTTGGAATTTTTGATAATAATTTATAAGGGATATGAACAACTTTATTTATTTCTGGTCTTCCTACATCATATCTAAATTTTATTTGTGTTTCTTTTACATCAAAAGAATCAAATAATTTTTTATCATATTTTAAATAAAATAAACCATCAGTATATAACCAAACAAAATAATAATTAATATCTGGATTTTTGCACATTTTAATTTTATTTTCGCCTATTATTGCTGTATCATATTGATTATGTGCAATTCTACGACTTTTTAATTCTACAAAAATTGTTTTTGTTTCATTCCACCAATCATAAATTGAATAAGGATTTTCATCTTTTTTTAATTTTGTTTCTAAAAATTGTTCTATTAATGGTAGTGTTTTTTTTTCATTTTCTAAACCAAATTTTAAATCATCTTTTTTAGACATTGTATATATATAATTACAATATATAAAAAACTAAATTAATTAAATCAATTTAAATAATTTTTACTAAATGTTTTTTGACAGAAAGTAGGGATTTTAAGAAAATCATAATGATTTTTATAATTTCCCTACTTTTTGTCAAATATTTAAACTGCAACAATTGGAGGAATAATTGGATAATTTATAATAATTTGTGTTATAATAACATCTTCAATTATTACATCAAAACCAGTTAAAGCACTTAAACCAAATAAAGTTCCTTTAAAATTTAATGCTGTTGGAGGTGTTGCTTCTAATTGAGGAATTATAAATGTTTTATTATCAAAGAAATTAAATCCAGCAGTTATAAATAATCCTATTTCTGATAAACTATATTGTATAATAGGTATATTTATATTTCCGTCATTACTTACTAATGATATTTTAATTAATCCAGATGTTGGCACTGGAAGCATTCCAGATGAAGAAAAAGAAATATTAAAAGACATTAAACAATTACTTGCTATAATAGTTGATAAAAATGAAGATACATCAACAATATCAAATGGTGATGTTGTGGCATCATTTACATTAATAAAAGTATCATTTAATAAACCATCATATGTTGCTGGACTTCCATTAGTTCCATTAGTTCCATTTGTTCCATCTATTCCATTTGTTCCATCTTTTCCATTTACTCCATCTATTCCATTTGTTCCATTTGTTCCATCTGTTCCATTTGTTCCATTTATTCCATCTGTTCCCGCTGGTCCAACTGGTCCATTTGCTCCCGCTGGTCCAGCTGGTCCAACTGGTCCAACTGCTCCATCTACTCCATCTTTTCCATCTATTCCATTTGTTCCATTTGTTCCATTTGTTCCATCTATTCCGTTTGTTCCGTTTGTTCCATTTGCTCCCGCTGGTCCAGCTGGTCCAACTGGTCCAACTGCTCCATCTGTTCCATTTACTCCATCTACTCCATTTATTCCGTTTGTTCCATTTGCTCCATCTTTTCCATCTTTTCCATTTGTTCCATTTGTTCCATTTGTTCCATTTGTTCCATTTGCACCAGCTGGTCCAGCTGGACCAGCTGGTCCAACTGAACCACCACCTCCTCCAGTTCCAACCACTGATAATGTCAAACCATTAAATGAATTTGAATTAATTAATTGAGAATTTGTTGATACAGACATTTTATATATATATAATAATACAATATATAAAATATTTAAATATAAAATTATTTTTGATGTAATAATTTTGCAGTATGTTCTGATATTAAATATGATGGATAATTCTTACCTATTGACACCCAACGACCCATTTTTTTAAGTTCTGCAAGTTCTTCTTTTGGCATTCCAAAATGAGTTCCTAATAAATATTTTAATGCGTGTGATGATGTTGATTGTGGATAAACTACAATATTTGTGGTCTCACCTAATAACAATCTGGTTTTTTTATAATTTGTTGTGAAATGTGTTAAACATAACATTGTTGTGTTTGTGTGTCTTCCTTGAATTGCAAGATCATCAATTAGCTGTTGAACTACTTTTCCAATTTTATCTTGAAAACTATCATAATCATCAAAAATAATCATACAATTTTCAAACTCTTTAATATCTGGCGGATCATCTATTAATGATTGAACATTTATTCTTTTTGGTTTTCCTATTTTCATTGTGTCTAATGTTGAATCTTCATTTAATTTAGAAATTAAATAAATTTCTCTTTCAGGAAATATTTTTTTATAGTGTTCGGCGAGACCACGGGCGATATAAGATTTACCAGAACCAGACTGTCCCGTGATATACCAAACTTGACGAACTTTTGGATCGGGTGTTGGTATTAATTGAAAAGATGAATCAGTTGGAAGTTCAATTGATGTATCATTTTTATCATCTTCTTGAATTTTAGAATATAAATTTTTTACGTTATCATTTTCCATAAGCATATTTGGAGGTATTCCTTTCATCATTGCTTCTTGCAGTTTATACATCATCATTGTTCTTTCATTTGTTTTTAATCCTAAATTTTTAAAATCTTTTGCATAATTTAATGCATTTATCTCTTTTTTAGGTTTTTTGATTTTTGAATCATCAGAATTTAAAAATAAAACTTCTTTATCATAATCCCCACCTTTAACAAGTGCAATAGGAATAGAACCCTTAGATCTTTCAAAACTTAAGTTAGGCATATTTATATATATATTATATATATTTTTTAATTTTTGTAAAATCTTTAAAGTAAAAAACTGAAAATTTAAATGTTTATTGACAAAAAGTAGGGTTTTTAAAAAAATCATTATGATTTTCTATAAATCCCTACTTTTTGTCAAATTATTTTTTCTAAAATTAGTATATGTCATATAAAAAAAAGCATTTTAGATATCAAGGTTATGGTGTTCAACCACCAGAAAAAGATTTCTTTTTAGCATCTAAACAATCGTATAATATAACAAATACAGCAGAAAAAAACATTAATGGATTAAATTTAGTCTTAGAAACATCAACTGTGAAAGCATATTTAAATGAAGCAGAAAAAACGATATTATTAGCAATTAGAGGAACAAAACCAGAAATTAGCGAGGATTTACGTGCTGATGGTATGATTGCTTTAAATATGTTAAGTTCAACAGATAGATATAAAAAAGATAGAGAAATAGTAAATTCTTTATTAACTAAATATCCAGCATCAATTTATGATTATTATTTAACTGGTCATTCTCTTGCTGGAGCAATTATTGCACAATTAAAAAGAGATTTTCCTCAATTAAAAAATGCAGTTGTATATAATCCAGCTTCACAACCTTATGATTATGTAAGTCAACAAAGTAATGAAATTAAAAGAATTTATACTGAAAATGATCCATTATATAATTTAGGTTCAATGGTATTTTATAATAAACAAGTAATACCAACAGCAAGAAAATTAGCTCCAGATATTCCAAGTTTTGGAGCATTAAATTATGGTTCTAAAGCATATAATTATTATCAAGGACACGCATTAGATAATTTTAAAGGATTATATGGATTGGGACATTCAAAAAATCACACATCAGAAATAGATATGAGAAATTCACCATATAGAGTAAGAAGTATACCACAAAATCAATTTGATAGAGAATCATATAGAAAAAAGAAACAAAATGATGAAATTTCTTTAGTATTAGGAAGACACAATTAATTAAAATTTATAAATAATAAATTTTAATTGTTTTACATTAATCTTTTAGATAATCCTTTTCTGCCGATAGCTCCTATTACTTCTTGAGCGTGTGGAGGAAGATAAGATTTAATTAATGGTAGAAGTGATTTAACTGCTGGCATTGCTTTTTGAATACCAGTTGAGAAACCTTTAATCATACCAGAAACAGAACCACCGACATATCTATTTAATTCAGTTCTTGTGATTGCACCTTTTGCATCAGCTTCAATTACATCCTTTTGACTTAATACACCTTTTACAACTCTTGAAGAACCTTTGATTGATTCAAAGAAACCACTATTTGCAGTGATTACTACTAATTGATATGCAGCGACGGGAGATGTTGAAGGATTATATACTGAATAATTAAATTGGAATGTATAATTACCAATATTTGAAGGAGCTTGTCCAGTTTGTAAAGTGATATCACGAGAAGGTTTGAGAACTAAAAATCCTCCGACAGTTCCTACAAATTGATTTCTGGGTAGTCCGCCTAATGCTTGAGTTGCTTGACCGTTCCATTCACTCCAAGTCATATCTAATCCGTTAGTTTGAGAAATTGAAAAGAGTTCTTGTGGTGTGAAACTGCTCATTAATCCAGAAAAATTGTCAAAATTGACTGAAATATTAGTTATTGGTAGATTCCAATCACCTTCATATTTTGTATAAGATGTAGGACGTGCAGAAATTATAATTAAATCGGGGATACAAGGTAGAGTTATGGTTTGAGATTGTTGATTTGAGAGAGTTGCATCTGAAGCAATTGCTGTTGTGGGATTTACTGTTTGGACATAACGAGGAAATTCCATATAGTTCACACGAGAAACAGATGGTAGAGGGAGAGAAAGCGATGGAGTTAAGAACAAGCAAGATATAAAGGAGTTTTGAAAAGCACCAGCAGCAACTCCAGAATTATATGCTAAATTTGATAAAACCTTTCCGTAAACATTTGTTGTTCTTAAGACACGACCAGTGAGACCATTTAATGATAAAGTGTTTAAATTCATAGATAGCTGAATATTTTGTAATCCGAATAACCCAGTTTCATTTTCGTGAATATCAGAAAAGCAGAAAGGAGATAATATGAGTTTTTCAACTGATGTAAATTTTAAATGAACAGTATATGCAGTTGTTCCAGCAACTTGAAGGGGTGGAGCAATTACAACGCCCGCAGCGTTTGTAAAATCAACATTCCAAAAAGCTCCGTTTGGGTTGTTTCCGTTAATAGCATTTTCAAAACCAGAGAGAGGATTATTCCAAGTTCCAGCAGCGTCATTATATGTTCTGTAGGTATCTAAATAAGTAGGACAAGTTCTTAATTCACGATTTTTCATATTATCTGAAAGTCTTAATAATTGAGGTAGGACATCGGAT
>Ga0222712_10003046_pt1 | contig 18630 bp, 14 predicted proteins | sample C33_657DmetaG_FD_165043 | JGI IMG/M metagenome (GOLD analysis project Ga0222712, IMG submission 165043) | Estuarine water microbial communities from San Francisco Bay, California, United States - C33_657D | ecosystem: Environmental > Aquatic > Marine > Unclassified | place: USA: California... | reverse complement strand
CGATCTACCCGAACAACTGCGCATTCGCCGCGAGAAGCGTGCGAGCCTTATCGAGCGTGGAATCGAGCCTTATCCAGTATCTGTGCCTCGCACAAAAACTCTTGCTGAAATTCGCGCACAGTATGCGAACATCGCAACAGATAGCGCAACAGGTGATGTTCACAGCGTTAGCGGTCGAATTATCTTTAAACGCGATACAGGAAAATTATGTTTTGCAACGTTGCGCGAAGGTGATGGCACTGAACTACAAGCAATGATTTCATTTGACAAAGTTGGTGAAGAACAACTCGAATCCTGGAAAAGTGATGTTGATCTTGGTGACTTTGTTAGCGTTACTGGTGAAATCATTTCATCAAAGCGCGGCGAATTATCGGTTCTAGCAAATTCATGGGCGATGGCTTCAAAGTCATTGCGACCATTGCCAAATGAACATAAGCCGATGTCAGAAGAGACGCGCGTTCGTATGCGTTATGTGGATTTAATTGTGCGTCCAGAAGCTCGCGAATATGCACGACTTCGTCCAACTGTGATGCGATCACTGCGCGAAACTTTCCATAACGAAAACTTTGTAGAAGTAGAAACACCGATGCTGCAGGTTATGCACGGCGGTGCAGCAGCTCGACCATTTATTTCGCATTCAAACGCTTATGACATGGAGCTCTTCTTGCGCATTGCGCCAGAACTATTTCTTAAGCGATGCGTTGTTGGCGGAATCGAACGCGTATTCGAGATAAACCGAAACTTTAGAAATGAAGGCGCCGACTCATCTCACTCACCTGAGTTTGCGATGATCGAGAGTTATCAGGCATATGGTGATTGGAAATCAATCGCCGAACTAACTCGCAAACTTGTACAAAACGCAGCTATGGCAATCTCTGGTTCGCACGTCGTGACTCATCATGATGGTCGCAAATCAGATCTTGGTGGTACATGGAAAGAAATTTCACTCTATGACGCAATTTCCGATGGCGTTGGCGAGAAAGTTACAGCTCTTACACCGATGGATGATTTGAAGCGTATAGCAACGAAATTAGGCATCAAGATTGACCCTAAGTGGATTGCTGGAAAACTCGCAGAAGAAATATTCGAACATGTTGCAAAGGATCAATTGATTGCGCCAACGTTTGTTATGGGTTTCCCAGTTGATACATCGCCACTTGTTCGTGCGCACCGCGACATTCCAGGTGTTGCAGAGAAATGGGATCTCTACGTTGATGGATTTGAATTAGCAACAGGTTATTCCGAACTTATTGATCCAGTTGTTCAACGTGAACGTTTAATTGAACAAGCAAAGCTCGGTGCTAAGGGCGATCTTGAAGCGATGCAAGTTGATGAAGATTTCTTACGTGCAATGGAGTTTGCGATGCCACCAACTGGTGGAATGGGAATGGGTGCAGATCGTTTATTAATGGCGCTGACTGGCCTTGGAATTCGCGAAACAATTCTCTTCCCATTGGTAAAGCCAGAAGCTGAATAATTAGTTATGGAAATTCGTTCAGCTCGTACTGCTGATATCAAAGGCATTCGCGCACTCATTGATACTTACGCAATTGGTGGTCGTTTACTTACTAAAGAAACAGTGACGTTATACGAAAGCGTTCAAGAATTTACAGTTGCTGTAGAAAATAATGAAGTTGTTGGTTGTGGAGCGCTGCACGTTTTGTGGGAAGACCTTGCAGAAGTACGCACAGTTGCAGTCATTGAACGATTGCGTGGTACAGGTGTTGGTCACCAAATTATGCAATCAATTGAAGATCGTGCACGCGCTGTTGGTGTGAAAAGAATCTTCTGTCTTACATTTGAAACTGAGTTTTTTGGTCGCCACGGATTCGAAGAGATCCAAGGAACACCGGTTGATGCAGATGTGTATGCAGAGCTCTTGCGTTCCTATGACGCTGGTATCGCTGAGTTCTTAGACCTTGAGAGTGTGAAACCAAATACCTTGGGCAACACTCGTATGCTCAAAAAACTCTAAATCTGCGGGTATTTCGGGCATAAATACGCCACATATGGGGTTGGGATGTATGTAAATCTCGTATCGCGAGGCATGGCCCCTTCGGGCTAGGCTTATCCGCAGCAGAAAAGAAAAAGGAGTACACCCAATGTTTGAGCGCTTTACAGACCGAGCCCGTCGCGTTGTTGTGCTGGCGCAAGAAGAAGCTCGCATGCTCAATCACAATTACATTGGCACCGAACACATTCTCCTTGGACTTATTCACGAAGGTGAAGGCGTTGCAGCAAAGGCTCTCGAATCCCTCGGTATTTCACTCGAAGGTGTTCGCGCACAAGTAGAAGAAATTATTGGACAAGGCCAACAAGCACCAAGTGGTCACATTCCTTTTACTCCGCGCGCAAAGAAAGTTCTCGAACTCTCATTACGTGAAGCGCTACAACTTGGCCACAATTACATCGGCACAGAACATATTCTTCTTGGACTTATTCGCGAAGGCGAAGGAGTTGCAGCACAAGTACTCGTAAAACTTGGCGCAGACCTTAATCGCGTACGTCAAAGTGTTATTCAACTTCTCTCTGGTTACCAAGGCAAAGAAGCTGTTGCATCTGGTGGACCAGCAGAAGGAACACCATCTACATCATTGGTACTCGATCAATTTGGTCGCAACCTCACACAAGCAGCACGTGAAGGAAAACTTGATCCAGTAATCGGTCGCGAAGTTGAAATCGAACGCGTTATGCAAGTTCTTTCACGTCGCACAAAGAACAACCCAGTATTGATCGGCGAGCCAGGTGTTGGTAAGACAGCAGTTGTAGAAGGACTTGCACAAGCAATCTACAAAAATGATGTGCCAGAGACTTTGAAAGATAAGCAGTTGTACTCACTTGATCTCGGTGCACTCGTTGCCGGTTCACGCTACCGCGGTGATTTCGAAGAGCGCCTCAAGAAGGTTCTTAAAGAGATTAAAACTCGCGGTGACATCATTTTGTTCATCGATGAAATTCACACACTCGTTGGAGCAGGCGCTGCAGAAGGTGCAATCGATGCTGCAAGCATCCTTAAGCCAATGCTTGCTCGCGGTGAACTCCAGACAATTGGTGCAACTACTCTCGATGAATATCGCAAGCACCTAGAAAAGGATGCTGCGCTAGAGCGCCGCTTCCAACCAATTCAGGTTAAAGAGCCATCTGTTGCTCACACAATTGAAATTCTTAAGGGATTACGCGATCGCTATGAAACACACCACCGTGTATCAATTACCGATGGCGCACTCGCTGCTGCTGCGAACATGGCAGATCGTTATGTTTCAGATCGCTTCTTGCCAGATAAGGCGATTGACCTTATCGATGAAGCTGGTTCACGTCTTCGCATTAAGCGCATGACAGCACCTGCAGAACTTCGTGCATTTGATGAGAAGATTGCAGATGCACGTAAGGAAAAAGAGTCTGCAATCGACGGACAAGATTTTGAAAAAGCAGCAAGTCTTCGCGATACAGAAAAAGCACTCATCGCTGAAAAGGCAGAAGCTGAAAAGAATTGGAAAGCAACTGATCTAGATAAGGTCACGGAAGTTGATGAAGAGTTAATTGCACAAGTTCTCTCATCATCAACTGGTATTCCAGTATTTAAGTTAACTGAAGAAGAGACAGCGCGTCTGCTTCGTATGGAAGATGAATTACACCGTCGCGTGATCGGACAAGATCAAGCAATTAAGGCGTTGTCACAAGCAATTCGTCGTACACGTGCTGGACTTAAAGATCCAAAGCGTCCTGGCGGATCATTTATCTTCGCTGGTCCTTCTGGTGTTGGTAAGACAGAACTTTCTCGCACACTCGCATCATTCTTATTTGGTGATGCAGATGCGTTAATCCAACTCGATATGTCTGAATACTCAGAGCGTCACACCGCATCACGTCTATTCGGTGCACCTCCAGGGTACGTTGGATATGACGAAGGTGGACAACTCACAGAGAAAGTACGTCGTCGTCCATTCTCTGTTGTGCTCTTTGATGAAATTGAAAAAGCACACCCAGATATCTTTAACTCACTTCTTCAAGTACTCGAAGATGGTCGCTTAACAGATGCGCAAGGTCGCACCGTGGACTTCAAGAACACAGTCATCATCATGACTACAAACCTTGGAACACGCGATATCTCAAAGAGTCTTGGACTTGGTTTTGCTAACTCCGATGATGACTTAACAAATTACGAACGCATGAAGGGCAAAGTTAGTGACGAACTTAAGTCACACTTCCGCCCTGAGTTCCTTAACCGTATTGATGACATCATCGTCTTCCACCAGCTCACTAAAGAGCAGATCATTCAGATTGTTGATCTTATGGTTGCAAACCTCGACGAGCGTTTGCGTGCAAAAGATATGGGAATCGAACTTACTGGCGCTGCAAAGAGCTTGCTCGCAGAGCGTGGTTACGATCCACTTCTCGGTGCACGTCCATTGCGTCGCACAATTCAACGTGAAATCGAAGATGCACTCTCAGAGCGCATTCTCTTCGGCGAACTTAACGCTGGCGAAATTATCGTTGTAGATGTTGAAGGTGAAGGCGCAAATGCCGTCTTTACATTCAAGGGTGCACCAAAATCTGAAATGCCAGATTCACCTGAGAATCTTGCAGAGGCGCCAACTGCTTAACTAGGCAACGAGTATTTATTTCTGGCCGATTGGGTAATCAACCCGTCGGCCAGAAGTGTTTTTAAAGCCTTTTCTACTTGTGATTCCAAGAGCCATAATTTTTTGAGTTCTTTTTCTGTGAGTGAATCGTTCTCTCGAAGTGCTTGCACGATGATTCCGCGGCACTGTCGATCGGTGCCATTCCAAGCTTGTGTGCGCTTTGGTTGATCTGATTGCGGATAATTCAGTGAACGCCACTTACAGGAGTTAGCGACGGGGCATATTTCGCACTTAGGTTTTTGCGCAGTGCAGATAAGGGCTCCGAGTTCCATTGTCGCTGCAGCCCACACGTGCGCACTCTTTTTAGGTACTAATTCGGCACGTGCTGCGCGCTCTCTTTTATTTGGCGCTGCAGTTGGCGATTGAACTCCGTCGTAGATTCGCGAGAACAACCTGCGAATATTTATATCTAGAACCAGAGAGCGTTCTTGGAAAGCAAACGCCATGACTGCAGCGGCCGTGTAATCGCCGATTCCGGGTAATTTCCTTAATTGAATCTCGTTATCTGGCACTTTGTTATTGAAATCTGTAGCAATAACTTGTGCGCATTCTCGCAAACGTAGTGCGCGACGCGGATAACCGAGTCGACCCCACTCTTTAATCACTTCTGCTGGAGTTGCCTTTGCTAAATCTTTTGGTGTTGGCCACCGCTTCATCCAGATGTGCCATATAGGTTCGACACGTGAGACAGGAGTTTGTTGCAACATTATTTCTGAAACCAAAACGCCCCAGGGAGTTGTCTTTCGCCATGGAAGATCACGTTTGTTTTTAGCAAACCATTGTGTGATCTCTTTTTCTAGATGGCTCATTCGCCGTTAATTTTTACCCTAGTCAGTGCTTGATCAAGTCGAGATACTTCAACAATTTCCATTCCTGCAATCTTTACATCAGAGCCAGCAGGAACAAGTGCGCGCTTAAATCCAAGTCTAAAAGCCTCAGCAAGTCTGCGTTCTACGCCACTTACTTTTCTGATTTCTCCAGCAAGACCAACTTCACCGATTGCAACAAGATCTGCGGGTAGCGCTAAACCTTTTGCAGCAGATGCCACAGAGAGTGCAAGGGCTAAGTCTGCGGCCGGTTCTGACATCTTCATGCCGCCAACAGTTGCTGCATACACATCACGTCCACCTACTTTTACGTGTGCACGAAGTTCAAGGACAGCCAGAGTCATTGATGTGCGAGCAGAGTCCAAACCGCTTGTTACGCGACGTGCATTGCCGAAATCATTTTCACGTCCAGCGCTGACTAATGCTTGGATCTCAGCTAGCAGTGGTCTGCGTCCTTCGAGTGTGACTGTTACGCACGTGCCGGGCACTGGTTCACTGTGGCGAGAAGTAAATAAGCCAGTTGGATCCATAACGCTTTCAATGCCGGCATCGCTTAAGTCAAAGCAGCCAACTTCATCGCTTGCACCGAATCTGTTTTTAATTGCACGAATTAAACGAAGGCGTGAGTGACGTTCGCCTTCGAATTGAAGAACAACATCGACGATGTGTTCGAGTAGACGTGGACCAGCAATGGATCCATCTTTAGTGACGTGACCGACTAATAACAATGTGATGTCGCGATCTTTACAGATACGAATCAGCGCACCAGCGACTTCGCGAACTTGTGTAACTCCACCAGGTGCGCCATCGGCGGCTGCAGATCCAATTGTTTGAATACTGTCGATGATTAAGAGTTGTGGTTTGACCGCATCGATGTGAGAGATAACAGCGCTGAGATCAGTCTCTGATGCTAAGAATAATTGGGGATCAATTGCTTTGATGCGTTCTGCGCGCAGACGAACTTGTGAAGCAGACTCTTCGCCACTTATGTATAGCGCGCGAATTCCAACTTTTGCAGTTTGCGCGGCAACAGATAAGAGCAACGTTGATTTACCAACACCGGGTTCGCCCGCTAATAAAATTGCTGCACCAGGAACAAGACCACCGCCGAGTACGCGATCTAATTCGCTGACACCAGTTGGTTTTGCACTCGCTGCTGATAGATCAACATCGCCAATTGGTGTTGCTTTATGTGTAACTGCGCCAGGAACAAGTGATAAACGCTTTGGTGCATTGATTTCTTCTACGGTGCCCCATGCCTGACATTCGCCGCAACGGCCAACCCACTTATTCGCACTCCACCCACATTCGGTGCAGCGAAATGGATCCTTCTCAACCTTTGCCATGGCGCTTAGCCTAGAGGCAAGTGCTGACTATTTGCCTGCCGCAATTGTTGCTGGGTGTTGGATAACAAAGAGTGGAAGTGAACGCTTCTGCGCATCTTTGATGCCCGCAATACGCTGATCGCACAACTTGGCCAGTACGGCGTATGCATCTTTGCCCATGAGTGCCTGGAGTTCGGTTTTGTTCGAAATATAAACCGGTTCTTTTCCAACATGAGCTTCAGTGTTGCTTGTGCAGTACCAATCGAAATCTTCTCCGCCGTCGCCCCATGCAAGACGTTCGTATTCTCCGATAACCGTTACAGAAATTTCGCGCTCGCCGAATTCGCGAACTTCAAATGAACGACGAAGTGGTAATTGCCAACATACATCTGGTTTTGTATCGACGAAGTGAATCTTTTCTTTTTCTGCCAAGTGGTGAAGAACGCAACCAAATGAACCAGTAAAGCCATCGGCTGTATAACCCTTGCGATTTAAGAAGATACAAGCACCATCGACTGTACGAGTTTTACGTTCTTTATCTTCATCTTTTTCTGAAATCTGTAGCGTGCCACCAAACTTCTTTGGTTGTGCTTCATCGAAGAATTGCCACATTTGTGGTGTGAGCATTGCAGCAGCTTTTAGTGTGCGCTCTTCATCTTCTTCATCCGAATACATTGCACCTTCTGTGCAACAGCCATCATTTGGTCGATCTTTAAATACACCTTTACAACCATCGCCATAAATACAGGTCCAGTTGGAGGTCAACCATGTGAGGTCGCACTTAAAGATTTCTTCTTCGTCATTTGGATCAGTGAATTCAACCCAATCACGTGCAAACCCAGGCTTTATTTCAGACATAGTTGCAGAGCGTACAGGTATCCTTAGCAACATGAGTACCGAATCAAAGCCACTTCAACCTTCACAAGTTGGTGTTATCGGTGCTGGTGTTATGGGTGAAGCACTTATTGCCGCTCTTATTAAGTTTGGCATGAAAGCATCATCGATTTGTGTCAGTGAAAAGCGCGCAGAAAGAGCAGAAGAGCTCGTCAAAAGCTATGGAATCTGCGTCTGCGATCTTGCGCAAAACGTTGCTACAAGTGATGTCTTGCTCTTAGTCGTAAAGCCGCAAGATATGGCTTCTGTTTTGGAAGAGATTAAGGGCTCAATCAAAGCTGGTGCATTGATCATCACATTTGCAGCCGGCAAGAGCACTTCATTTATTACTTCAATTCTTGGCACAGGACACCCAGTAATTCGTGTCATGCCAAATACGCCAGCACTTGTTGGCGCAGGCATGTCGGCTATGTCTCGCGGTGCTGGTGTCAGTGATGCACAAGCAGCATTTGCTTCTGCATTTTTATCCGCAACAGGAAAAGCCGTAGAAGTTGAAGAGTCATTACAGGACGCGGTCACAGCAACGAGTGGTTCTGGTCCAGCATACTTTTTTGCTTTTGCAGAGCACATGATCGAAGGCGCCATGGCACTCGGACTATCTAAAGAAGTTGCAACCACGTTGACTGCGCAGACAATGTTAGGCGCTGCCATACTTCTAGATCAATCAGGAAAGAGCGCAACAACTCTGCGCGAAAACGTAACAAGTCCTAATGGAACAACTGCTGCCGCACTGGCTTCACTTACTGAATCTGATTTTGCTGGCATCGTCGCAAGAGCTATGAAGGCAGCGCGAGATCGCTCGCAGGAACTTGCGTAAAAACATAATCGTGAAACGTTTTGTTCTCCCACTTGTAACTCTCACACTTGTCTTTACCTCACAGAGTGCATCGGCTGCTCCAAAACCAGTTGTTGCAAAAGAGATGGTTGCAATTAATCTCGCAACGCCCGTAAGTGTTGATACAAAGATGTTGGTCGTGGGTTCATCTATTGTTTTGTTAAACGACGCAAGCGTTCGTGCAATTGGTGCAGATGGTGTTGAAAAATGGCGATTGGAATTAACTCAAGGCGCGGCAAGTATTGCTACTGCGATTGCTGCAGATAGTGCAGGCAATATATGGATTGCAGGATCAAGTGCAAATGCTCGAGTTGCTACTGCAAGTACTGCACCGACTACAACACCAATAAATCCTGACAATGTAATTGTTGATCCAAAGGTGCCAGTTCGCGCTGATCTCACAATTGCAACAATCTGGAAGATTTCAAGTGCAGGTGCACTTTTATCAACTTTCACTCTCGAAAATGCAGCAGCACTATTGATAAATTCAATTGCTCTAAACGCAAAAGGCTTCACACTCGGTGGAATAAGCGCAAATGATTCCGGCAGTTCTGGTGTTTTAATTTCTGGTGATGTCGATGGAAAATTCGAAAAACCTATGTATCTGGGCAAGAGTGATACCAGTATTGAAGCCGTAGTTCGTGGCACAGATTCGAGCGTGTACGCAATTGGAAGTAGCACAGAGTTGCTTGCTGGAAAGAAACTTGCAGGTTTGCGTGATGGAGTAATTGCAAAGTATTCAAGTACTGGAAAACTCAGCGCACTAGTTAGAAGCTCTGCAGCTAAAGCAAAACGTGAATGGACTTCTGCAACTAGTGCATTATTTTTAGCCGGCTCGGTGCAGAGTGGTCAAAAATTTGAAAGCGCTGTAACAAAATTTGCAACAAATCTATCTCCTACATGGACATATAGATTTGCTTCTACGGGTGCAACATATGTTGCAATTGGAGCAAGTGGTTCTGCTTATGCAGCATTCACTTCTAAATCTGCCGTTAAGGGAGTTTCGAATTGGAAACCAAATAAGCCGAGCGCTTTGTTACTTTCATTTGATAGCAAAGGCACGATATCTGATGCTCGGACAGCGGCCGGGGTTCCTATTGCCCTGGGATATTCAAAGGATCTAGGTGTAGTGCTCATGACATCGAGCCAGACGGCCGTTTCGATTTTTAGACTCACTTAGCGCTAACCTAACCCCATAGAGCGACCGCACTTTTGTGGTTACCGAAAAAAAGAGAAAGTGTGACAAATGGGTTCCGTTATCAAGAAGCGACGTAAGCGTATGGCGAAGAAGAAGCACAAAAAACTTCTCAAGAAGACTCGCATCCAACGTCGTAACGCGAAGTAATTACGCAGCTTTTAGCAGTACAACTTTTCCGTTGATCCCTGCTACTGCGTAGCGAATCTTGTTTAACACAACCCACGCACTAGCGATTGGCTCAGTTGATTGCCATGAAGAAGCTAGCGCGATTGCCGATTGCCCTTTAGAAAACTTTGCGTAATCAATTGCACATAAACGACCTAAACAATTAAAGAGCAGAGTCTTTGAATCACTACTAAATAATTCATTGGGTGTTCCATAGTTAGAAGTCGAAGTCGTTACAACGCCAGCTGCAGTGCTCAAATTAAGCGTGCGTAGAAGCGTTGGATCTGGCATGGATAAAGCTGTAGCCGAAAACCACGAAGCCATTATTCCTTTAGCGGTTTTTGCTATTTCAACGTCATATCCCAAGATTGTTGCATCAGCTGTTGGAGATTCAAGAGTTCGATATTCCCAAGCACCAGGGTCAAAACTTGTTCTAGTTGCTAATCGGATTTCACCAGAAGTTGCATCACGGTTTTGATTTATTGCCAAAACAGAGTCATACAAAACATATGTCTTATTTCCATCCACGAGGGCTTTCATATGAAATGCAACATCACCTGTTGTGCGGAAATCTGTCTTTCGATCTCCGTCTACTAACTCATAATTCCATTCACCATCAAAGTTCTTGTATGCACCCAGCAAAACTCCTTGGGTTTCATCGCGGTAGAAAACTTGAATACCTTCACTTGTAATTGCGCATGCATTTGAAACACTGACATTACTTGCAGTAGGTACACGAACTATCTCTTCGTATGACTGAACTTTAGCTGCGTTTCCATCCACGATTTCTCGAGAAATCTTTGTGCCTGTAAGAGTTGCATAACGCAGATCATTTTCCGTCTTATCGGCGTAGAAAATATGAAGAGTCTGTTTCAGACTCTTGCCACTCACGCAGAGAGAAACCTGACCAGCAATATCGCTATCAATAGTTCTTTGTTTCCACGTTTTTCCATTCCACGATGCAAGGCGCAGAACGGAAGTTTTTGAATCCACATATGCAATAACAGGTTGACCGTTTAATGTGGTCGAAGTAATAGAACGTGCATCCGATGCGGGATCTATCACTTGGGAAGTCCACGAAGCACGCGGGGTAACAGCTTTAGTAACGACCTTGCCTGATGCACCTTTTGAATTTGAGGCAATGATTTCAAACGTATAACTAGTTCCATTTTTTAAACCAGAAATTATTGCTGGGCTATCGGCCACGCTTTTTTCTTTGCCGGTGTTTACATTCTTGATGATGTATTCACTGACTTGAGTTGTGCGTGAATTTATCGGTGGTTGGAAAGTAATAATTGCAGAAGAGTCAGAAATCAACGCTTGAGCATTAAGAACTTCACTCGGCACACCTGCTGCAAGACCTGGCGCTGGCTTGTTTCGTAAGTCCTTCATCATTGCAAGCAAGATTGGACCAGGTTCGTTAAAGACTTCGCCTGCTTCAAGATTGGGGGTCATGACAGCGTTAATGCCAGAGTTTGCAAATGTTTTTTCATCTAAGTGGCTTACAGATGATCCAGCGTCGTAATTAGATGGCGCATAGATCAATGGTTTTTCACCATTGTTTGCAGCGATTGCTTCCGCACCTGACCAGACCAATTTATTCGTAAGCGCTTGTCCTAATTCAAATGAAGGAGATGGAAGATCCGCTAAGCGATTTCCATCCTGTGTTTGAAGATATGCATCAAATGGAGTTGGTTGCTCCAGAATTCCAACGTACTGACCTTTTGTGCGGTCAAAGAGATATGAACTAGTTGAAAGAAATCCTAAACCGTGGGCGAGCTCATGAAACATCACGGATTTTAAGTCGTATTCATATCTAGTCGGTTTGCCTAGACCATCTAAATCCCACTCAGCTTCGGAGTTTATTTGAATGATGATTTCGGGATTATCTGAATCTAAATCTTTACCGGCGATTGCATTGGCAAGCGCTGATGCATACCAGAGTGAATTATCTGGCGCTCCTGAAAACTTTGCGTAATAACGATCTGGTCGAGCGCTTCCCAGAATGTCAGCAGCACTTGATCGTCCCCACGTTGCATCAACATTTATGGGAGCTTTCGAATCAAAGTTTGCTGCCCATAAATCAATGGCTGCCTGAACTTGGTTTTTTGCCCAATCAGGAAAATTCTTGTAATTAACAACAAACTTTGAACGCTTTTCTAAATTAACTGATTGCGTGGCAGGAATAGATAAAACTTCACTGGCTTCGGCTGCATAAGTATGGCCCCACACAGTTGATGGGGCGACAAGCGGAGCAGCTTCGGCTTGGGGGATTGCGAGTAAAGAAGCAACGAGAATAAATAGAAGTCCGGCTACGGTGCGATTGCTGGTTCTCGTTTGCATATGTGCAAAAGGTATCAGGGTGAGATGATTTACCCATGGACGAGGGCATTGCAACTAACTTTGACGATCTTTATTCTCGGATGAAGGCAGAGCGTCCAATCTCTTTGGACTTTTCGCAAGAACCTAAGAAACCCGAACCAACGTTGGATGAAGCCCGCGATGATTTAGCTAAATCTGTGAGTGAAGTTGCACATGCACTCTTCGCAAAACGATTTGGCCCACTAGTTGGTTCCGTAACTCAAACAACAGTTAATGCGGTTTTAAAAGATTTAGAGAAGAACGCTTATCGTTTTAAGGGTGATGTCACACTCGTTGCCGAAGAGTTTATTGACCGAGCACTGAATAAGAAGCGGAAAAAATAGTTGTCACAAAATGTCATAACTGTGTTTTCGCGGCACGGATGCCATCTCTGCGATGTTGCTATTGAAACTCTTGAATCAATGAAAACCGAACTAGATTATTCAATTGAAATTACCTACATTGATGGCAACGCAGAACTTGAAAAACTATATGGTGAACAAGTTCCCGTGACACATATTGATGGCGAGCACCATGATTTCTGGCGCGTTGACCCTGAACGTTTTAGAGCTTGCCTTGAAATACATCGTCAGCGTCAATAATTTTGTACGCATAACCTTGCTCGGCTAAGAAGCGCTGACGGTTCTGAGCAAAGTCTTGATCGATAGTGTCGCGCGAAACAACGGAGTAAAACGTAGCACTGCGACCATCTGACTTTGGACGCAAGATTCGCCCTAAGCGTTGTGCTTCTTCTTGCCTTGAACCAAATGCGCCAGATACTTGAATCGCAATTGTTGCATCAGGTAAATCAATAGAAAAGTTTGCAACTTTAGAAACAACTAGACAAGAAATTTCGCCGCTTCTAAATTTATTAAACAAAACTTCTCGCTCTTTAACTGGAGTCTCGCCCTTAATGAGCGGTACACCGAGAACTTCAGAGAGTTCATCGAGTTGATCGATGTATTGACCGATAACCAAAATCTGTTCACCAGCATGATGTGCAACGAGTGATTCAACGACATTGCGCTTTGTGCGCGTTGTAGCGCAGAAGCGATAGCGCTCTTCTGGCTCGGCGGTGGCATATGAAAGTCGCTCTGTTTCACTTAAGTTTACGCGAACTTCCACGCATTGTGCGGGTGCGATATATCCCTGAGATTCAATCTCTTTCCAAGGCACATCAAAGCGCTTTGGTCCGATGAGTGAAAATACTTCACCTTCCATTCCATCTTCGCGCACAAGTGTCGCCGTAAGTCCTAAACGACGACGAGATTGAATATCTGCAGTGAAACGAAATATTGGCGCAGGCAACAAGTGCACTTCGTCATAAATGATTAGACCCCAGTCATGTGTATCAAAGAGATCAAGGTGGGCGTATACGCCATCTTTTTTCTTAGTCATCACTTGATACGTTGCAATCGTTACGGGGCGAATCTCTTTCTTTGCTCCTGAGTATTCACCAATTTCATCTTCATTCAATGTTGTTCGCTTTAATAACTCTTCACGCCATTGGCGAGCTGCAACTGTGTTTGTGACAAGAATCAATGTGGTTGCTTTTGCATGCGCCATTGCTGCTGCGCCAACAATTGTTTTTCCAGCGCCGCAAGGTAAAACAACAACACCAGAACCACCATGCCAGAATCCTTCTGCGGCTAACTCTTGATATGGACGAATCTTCCAATCAGTTTGCTTCAGTGCAATTTCATGTGCTTGACCATCTACATATCCCGCAAAATCTTCTGCCGGCCAACCCAGACGCAATAAAGATTGCTTGATTTGACCACGTTGGCTTGGATGAACAGCAATGGTTTCATTATCAATTCGCACACCAAGAAGCGGTGCAATCTTCTTCGCACGAATAACTTCTTCTAGAACTGCAGTATCTGTTGTTACGAGAATTAATCCATGAATTGGATCTGCCTCAAGTCGCAAGCGACCGTAGCGAGACATAGTTTCGGCAACATCAACAAGAATTGAGTGTGGCACCGCGTAACGCGAATACTTAATTAATGTATCAATCACCATTTCTGCATCGTGGCCGGCAGCGCGCGCGTTCCATAAGCCAAGATTTGTTAAACGATATGTATGAATATGTTCAGGGGAGCGCTCAAGTTCAGCAAAGGGTGCAATCGCGCGGCGACATTCAGTGGACATCGCATGATCGATATCTAAGAGCAGCGTTTTATCGCTCTGAACGATCAGTGGCCCATCAGTCATTGAGTAAATCCTTTATGAATTCATGCAAGAAAGCGCTGCGTTCTTCAAGAGCTTTAATGCTCACCCATTCGGTGGTTGCATGTGCACCAGATCCGACTGCGCCAAGTCCATCAAGAACTTTTGCTCCGGCAGCAGCTGCAAAGTTTCCATCACTTGCTCCACCCACTGATGCATGACCAAGTGGTGGCATACCGATGCGGGCAGCAACTTTTTCTGCACGTTCGTAGAGTTCCATTGTTGATGTTGTTTCTAGTGGTGGTCGATTTAATCCACCAGTAACTTCAATTCGTGCTTCTGGATGCAACGGAACGAGGCCACGAATCGCGGCGTCAACGCGATTGAGTTCATCCGTTGAATATGAACGCGCATCAATATCGAGCACTGCATAATCTGGAACCGTATTTGTCGAGTTGCCAGCTTTTACAAGTGTTGGCACGACTGTTGTCTGCTTCTCTTTATTTTCTAAGAAAGCAAGTGCAGTAATAATGTGTGCAATCTCGATAGTTGCGTTTATTCCCTTTTCTGGTTCGAGACCAGCATGCGCAGCACGACCATGTACATGAACTTGGTACATCGCAGTGCCTTTTCGACCTGTCTTTACTTTTCCATCTATTGCTGCTTCAAGAACTAAAACAGCTTTTGCTTTCGATGCTAAATCTTGAATTAACTTTCGAGATGCGTGGCTTCCAGTTTCTTCATCTGTTGTTCCAACAAGTGCAACAGATCCGCTAATTCCTTTAAGTGCAAAGAGTGCTTGAACGAATCCAGCCTTCATGTCATATGTTCCTGGACCCCGTAGGACATCGCCATCTATTTGCCAGAGTGGAGTAAATGATCCAATCGGCCACACTGTGTCTAGGTGTGCAAGTAAAACGACATCTGGCTGTGCTGCGCCCCACCAAAAAACAGGACGGCCTTCTATTTGGCGAATCTCGGCAGGTGTTCCAAGAACGCGTGTTGCAATGTCACTTGCTAAACGAACTACGTCATTGCACGCCTTGAGATCTTCTGTGGGAGATTCACACTTAACCAATGCTTCAAGGGCTGCCAACATAGGGTTAAGTCTGCCGTATTCGCCTTGCTTCTCGCTTGTCATAGCGGTGCAACCCCCGTAATACGCGGAATTCTAAATGTCTGCATCTCGCCTGTGCCGTGATCGCGAGCAATGAGTGAACCCGCAGAGATTTTCAGCGGATCAATAATTCGATGCGAAACTGCGCCATTGTTATCTGCATAACCAATGGAGAGCGAACGTTGTTCTTGAATGTACTTAAGTAAGACATCTAAAGTTTCATTTGCAGTAGTTCGTGGAAGGGCACCGAGTGCGCTATTTGCAATATTTCTCAGTGTGCTCTGCTTATGACTAGATTTTTCACCGACACGTATTGTGCGAATAGCTGCACTAAGGGCCGCATCGGTTGGAACTTCTAGCTCGCCGATAATGCGTGGAGGACGTGGCTTTGATTGCGCACGTGAAGAACGCGGACCAGTTAACAATAATCCGTTGTTAGATTCTGCAGCTGGTAAGTACCCTGCATTTCTCAGAACATTCATCACATCATGAGCATCCATATCGCAAATCATCACTTCAGGAGCAATACGGCGAAGAGATAAAATATCTAAACGTTTATCACTAATAATTTGAGTAATCAGAGCAGGATCTTCGCAGCGAATAAATGATGATGTATTTCCGACTCGCAAACGACCATGCTTCTTTGCAACATCAGAAATTAAATACTCAAGCGATTGTGGAATTGGAGTTTTTGAAGTCTTACGAAGGAAATCAATAATCTCATCCCCGGTCTTACCGTGATCTAATCCGCGACGTATTGTTGCGTCAGTAAATCTATAGACAGTTGCTCCACCACGACTTTCAATATCACCAATAATTGCGAGCACTGCTGCAACATCATGAACAAGCGGGCCTGGTGCAATTGCAGTGTTATCACTTTGAATGAGTATGTGATCAACTGGTTGAGGTAAATCCGCGTCAATGATGTCGAGATCCTCACCAGATAAAAACTCTTGACCATATTTAGAAATGACGCCTTGACCAGTTATTCCGAGCCACTCTGCTTCGCGCAGAGTCCACTGCACCATTTCTTCTTGCAATCCTGGATTTCGCTTTGATGGCGAACACCACTTCACATGTTTCGTGAAGCTCTCTAGTTCGGGAGCAATGTTTTTATTTTCAGCCAATAGTTTTAATACCAAGGCACGCGTACTTGCTGCGTTAACTCGATCGAGTTCGGGGCCTAGTGCTGCAGTGTTTTTTGATTCTGCACGCCCGACAAGTCCACTTACTCGCGATGTAATTAACCACGGTGCAGCAATAGCTTGCCAACGTACAGATGGTTTTTGAGTAAGCCAAATATCAAAATTATTTGTCGGCAAAATTTTGTCATCTGCATCAATGGTGACTAGTCCTGCGAGATAGACGAGCTCGGCGATAAATGCTGCGCAGTTTTCGTCGATGCCCATGTGGGTTGCAATAATTTTTAAATCGCGAACTCCAAGTCCACCGGCGCGTAGAGCATCTGCTGGTTCCTGTGCCCAATATTCGAGAATTTCATCAGCCCATCGCAGAACAGTTGCGACATTTGCAATTGCTGCGAGTTGAACATTTCGATCATCGCGCTTGCTTCCCTTTATTTCTGGAGGAGTAACCTCACGCTCTTTATGCACTTTCCCACCACGTAAATAAATTCCAACTTCTCGCGGAAGAATTACTGTGCGCTGATCAAGTGGAACCATAAAGTTTTCTTCGAGTAACCACGTAACTCCGGGACCAGGATTCTTAATATCTCCAACACTGCCACGAGGCGGTCCCCAAATAAGTCTTTCTAGTACTTTCTTTGCAGAATCTGGCGCTTCATCTAATTTCTTTAAATTCAACTTTGCCATTGTTGCTGGCCCAAGACCTGCTATTTCATTTCCTAATACTTCGCGAACTGAGTTTGGCAATCTCATTCCGTCATCAGATGGATAGAGAAGTCCACGAGCAATCAGTTCAGGGAGCACATCAACTGCAGCTTTTTCTGTAATAGCAACGATTTGTTTTTCGCTAAATGGTTCGTTAATTACTGCGCACGCTTCAAGAACTTGGAATTGCCACTGATTAAGTCCATCAATTGCTCGTGCAAGGCTTGGAGCGCTGCATGCTCGAACTGCAAGAGATGCCATGTCCGAAGGCACAGGAGAAATCAGATCTGCTCTGTATGCAAATAGTTCTAAGAGGGCAGCGTCATCTACGGAACGTAGATAGTCGGTAAATGAGCGCATTTGCATAACTTGCCTACATTACAGGGGTTTAGTTGCTGACGTGAAATCGAGTTAGCGTGAACGCCTGCGTGGTGCTAACCAGATTCCTGCAGCTGCGAGCCGTGAAACTGTTGGGCCAATAATCTTGATAATAAATCGTGCTCGACGAAAGTCATGTATAGGCCAACCCTCTGCAAGTGCGCGCAAACTTAAGATTGCATCTGGATTAATCGCAGAGGGATACCCAACTGCTTCGAGTAAAGGAAAATCATTGTGACTATCGGAGTACGCATAACAATCTGAAAGAGAAAAACCTTTTTCTTTTGCAAGTTCTGCAATTGCAACTGCTTTTTCTTTTCCATGTAATAACTTGCCAAGCATTTGTCCTGTGTATTTTCCATCACGGACTTCGGCTTTACTTCCGAGAGCGCCTGTGAAACCTAAATTTTTTGCGATTAAGATTGCCATATCTTCTGGAGCTGCAGTGACAAGCCAAACTTCTTCTCCTGCATTCAAGTGTTTTTGTGCGATGTTGATAGTTCCCTGCCAGCAAGCTGGGGATACGAATTCATCATAAATTTGTTGACCTATTGAGTGAATTTCTGCGACATCGTGACCACCAATAAATTGAGTGGCGGCATCCTGGAATCGTTTAATTTCATCTTGTTTTTCTTTGCCAGTTAAACGAAAACGTAGATTCGCAAATGCAAAGCGTGAGAGATCGGTTTTGGTGAAGTACCCACGTTTGTACATTCCTTTTCCGAGAAAGAAGAGGGTAGAACCACGAATAAGCGTGTTATCTACATCGAAAAAGGCAACCCGATTCGGTGTGAGCGCCATGTCACAACCTTAGCGAGAAGAGAAGGTTTATGATGCTTTATGCTTAGCAAATGAGTTCGACGGTACA
>Ga0222712_10003044_pt1 | contig 18633 bp, 23 predicted proteins | sample C33_657DmetaG_FD_165043 | JGI IMG/M metagenome (GOLD analysis project Ga0222712, IMG submission 165043) | Estuarine water microbial communities from San Francisco Bay, California, United States - C33_657D | ecosystem: Environmental > Aquatic > Marine > Unclassified | place: USA: California... | reverse complement strand
CAGGATCTTCTGCAATTTGATGATTTAGAGCCTGCATGCGTTCTTCTAATCCAAAATCTGGTCGTCCAACAACTGGACCTTGTAAATCTTTTAATATTTGAAATTTGAAACAATCAGTTTTTAAAATTTCAACTAGTTCTCCAACAGAAAGTTGTTTTCTTGGAAAATTAGGTGGGGCACTATTTCTAGTAGGCCATTGAGCTTTAATTACAGGAGCCAATTGTTCTTTAAGCTTTTCTGATAAAGGACTATGATCTAATAGAACTTTTACATCAGCATCTGAAATACGATTCATTTATTTTAATAACGGATTTTATTATAAGTAACATAAGAGAATGCAAAAGATGGATTCTCTATTTGTAATTAAACGTGATGGATCTAAAGTTCCTGTAAGTTTTGATGAAGTACTTAGAAGAATTCGTAGTTTATCTGATGGTCTTCAACATGTTAATCCTGATCTTGTAGCACAAAAAGTTTGTTCACAACTTGAGAATGGTATGGAAACAAGAAAACTTGATGAATTTTCTGCTGAAACATGTGCACTAATGCAATCACGTCATCATCCAAATTATGGTATTCTAGCTGCTAGAATTCTAATTTCAAATCATCAAAAAAATACACCTGAATCTTTACTTGAATGTGTAAGTAAACTAGATATTCATCCAGATTATTATAATTTAGTTAAAAAACATCATGAAATTTATGAAAAAATGATTGATTATTCAAGAGATTTTATGTTTGATTATTTTGGATTTAAAACTTTACAAAATGGTTATCTTCTTTCTGGAGAAAGACCACAACATATGTGGATGCGTGTAAGTATACAAATACATTCAGATAATTTTGATAAAGTTAAAGAAACTTATGATGCTTTATCATTTGGTTATTTTATTCATGCTACACCTACACTATATAATTCAGGATCACGTCGTCCACAAATGTCTTCATGTTTTCTTTTAACAATGAAAGATGATTCTATTGATGGTATTTATGATACATTAAAAGATTGTGCACAAATTTCTAAATGGGCAGGTGGAATTGGTCTTTCAATTCATAATATACGTGCACGTGGATCTATTATAAAAGGTACAAATGGTTCATCTACTGGTATTGTTCCAATGCTTAAAGTATTTAATAATACAGCAAAATATGTAAATCAAGGTGGTAAACGTAATGGTTCATTTGCTATTTATCTTGAACCATGGCATCTTGATACTGAAGAATTCTTAAAACTTAAATTAAATCAAGGTGCTGAAGAAGATCGTGCACGTGATTTATTCTATGCTCTTTGGATACCTGATCTTTTCATGCAACGTGTAGAATCAGATTCTGAATGGACTTTAATGTGTCCACATGATTGTCCTGGTCTAGCAGATAGATGGGGAACTGAATTTGAAAAATTGTATACACATTATGAATCTTTGAATAAAGGTAAACGTGTAAAAGCTAAAGAAATTTGGAAACTTATTATGGATTCACAAATTCAAACTGGTATGCCTTATTTATGTTATAAAGATGCTGCAAATTCTAAATCTAATCAAAAAAATTTGGGAACTATAAAATCATCAAATTTATGCGTAGCTCCTGAAACACTAGTTCTTACAGACAATGGTTACTTTCCAATTAAAGATTTGGAAGGTCAGACAGTTCGCGTATGGAATGGAGATAATTGGTCTGCCACTACAATTCAAAAAACAGGAGAGAACCAAAAGCTTATTGAAGTGTATTTTAGTAACGGAGCTAGCTTAACATGTACTCCTTACCATAAATTCCTAATTCAAGATAGCTATCATGACATGAAGTCTATTAAAAATAGTACACGAGTAGATGCTCAAAATCTTAATGATGAAATGAGCCTTAAAAAATTTGATGCTCCAGTCTGTGCTTTTACAGATAATTCTTGGCCTCATCCATACACTCACGGATTCTTCTGTGGAGATGGAACATATTCTAATGGAAAGCCAATTTGTGCTTTGTATGGCGAAAAGAAACATTTAGTTGGACATCTTGAAATTAAAAGTATGTCTGGAACTGAAACATCTGCTGGTTTGCTAAATACATGTCTTCCAGAAAGTCTTCTTCCTAAATTTGAAGTTCCAGTAAATTATTCATTGGAAACTAAACTTCGTTGGCTAGAAGGTCTTTCAGATGCTGATGGAACTATTGCTCGCAATGGAACTAATGAATCTCTACAGATTTCAAGTATAGAATTTGATTTCCTAGATAAAATTAGACTAATGCTTCTAACTATGGGAGTTCAGAGCAAAGTTACTAAAGCATTTGATGAACGCATTACACTACTTCCAGATGGACGCGGTGGTAAAAAAGAATATAATTGTAAACCTCTTTGGAGAATATTAATCTCTTCATCTTCTCTATTTAAACTTTCTGAACTAGGATACTCGCCTAAACGTCTAAAGTTTACCAAACGTCAACCGGATAGAAATGCAGAACAGTATATCAAAGTTACAGCAATCGTAAATAATGAACGTTATGATGATACTTATTGCTTTAATGAACCTCTAAACCATGCAGGAGTATTTAATGGTATTCTCACTGGAAATTGTACAGAAATTATGGAATATTCTAATCCACAAGAAACTGCTGTATGTAATTTAGGATCTTTAGCACTACCTAAATTTATTGAAGATGGAAACTTTAATTTTGAAAAACTACGTGAATATACAACTATTCTAACTCGTAATTTAGATATTGTAATTGATAAAAATTATTATCCTACTGAAGAAACACGTAGATCTAATATGAGACATCGTCCTATAGGTATTGGTGTTCAAGGTTTGGCTGATGTATTTGCTAAATTAAGATTACCATGGGGATCACAAAAAGCTATTGATTTGAATAGAGAAATTTTCGAAAATATTTATTATGCTTCTTTAAGTTCATCTGTAAAAAGATCTGAAGAATTAGCACAATATATGCATTTGGGATTGTATGAATCAGGTTCTTATTCATCATTTGATGGTTCACCTATATCAAAAGGTATTTTGCAATATGATATGTGGTCAGATCAACCAAGACTGACATCATATTTAGATTGGAAATCTTTGAAAGAAAGAGCATCACAAGGTGTACGTAATTCATTGTTGGTAGCACCAATGCCAACTGCTAGTACATCACAAATTTTAGGTAATAATGAATGTATTGAACCTTATACATCTAATATTTATACAAGAAGAGTATTAGCTGGTGATTTTATGGTAATAAATAAATATCTAGTTGAAGATCTTGTAAATTTAGGATTATGGACATCAGATATTCGTACACAAATTATAGCAAATAATGGTTCTATACAATCTTTAACTGAAATACCAAGTGAATTAAAATCAATATATAAAACTGTTTGGGAAATACCACAAAAAGTTTTAATTGATATGGCTAGAGATAGAGCACCATTTATATGTCAATCACAATCATTAAATTTATTTCTTAATGAACCATCATATTCTAAATTAACATCAATGCATTTCTATGCATGGAAATCAGGTTTGAAAACTGGTTGTTATTATTTGCGTACAAAAGGAGCTGCGACTTCACAAAAATTTACTGTTGAACCTTGTTTGACATGCTCAGCATAAATTTTCTTTGTAAAATAATATAAAAGAAATGGAAGAATTAAATGGTGGTTCTCCTCTTTCCCCTGCTTCTGTTGGAGGTCGTCGTCGTTCTCATAAGAAATTACGTATGGTAAAAAAGAAGACTGTAAAGAGAATGTTGAAAAAAATGGGTTTGAAAATGCGAGGTGGTGCTTCTGGTGGTGAAGTAACTGGTGATAAAGTAGTAACTGATCGTGCGGCTACTGGAGCTGTAATACCACCTGCATCGGGAGGACGTCGTCGCAAAGGAAAAAGTCATAGACGTAGCAGGGGTAAAAGTTTATTTGGAATGAAGTTTTAAAGTCTCACCAATTTCAGAAACTAAAGCAAATAATTTTTCATTAAAACCATAATGACAACCATTAGGTTCACTTTCAGGTGTTTTTCTTGATGATACATTTTTAGAATGAACTAATGAAACTATAACTTCTTGTGGTGAAATTTCACGACACATTTGTTCGCGTCCGCTAATAAATTTGTCACCTTCTGCTATATCATCAATAAAATTCTTATCTTTCCAAAATTGTTTAGTAAAACATAATGTAGCTTCTGATATTCTTTGTGACATTGTTAAAGTTATTGGTGGAACATTCATAAATGATGTATATTTTTCAATATCATAACATGGTATTATAGTAGAAAATACACATTGTTTTTCAGGTTTACGTAATAACATTGCTACTCTTTGTAAAACTGAATTATTTGGATATACATCATCATCATCCATTATAACAATTGTATCATACATTGAATTTTCTATAGCTATATTACGTTTTTCTGCTATACCAGTTTTTTGTTCTAATTGTATATATTTTACATTTGGTATACCAATTAATTCTTCTTCTATAGATTCACCATCATTTATAATAACCCATTCTAATTTATCTTCAGGATAAGATTGAATTAAATAACAATATTTAGCTAATGGTAAAAATTCTTTACGATTATAAGTTAATGTTATAATTGAAACATTAGGCAAATTATTTTCAGCTACAAATAAATCTTTTGAAAAAAAATCATTAATTTTTGGACATCTAAAACTACCAATAAAATTACGATGTCTTTTTTCATATAATGATCTGAAATATTTAGAAATTTGTTTACGTTCTTTAAATGATCTATCTAAATATTCATATAAACGATTTTTTATAGATTCTGATGATGTATCAATTAAAGTAACTAAACAATCAGGATGTTTAACATATTCGCGCATTTCACCCCATAAAACATCTTGTGATTCTTCAGTTAATTCTTTAAATGGTTGAATTGGAGATAAAATTAAATTACATCCTGATGACATAGCTTCATTAACAGCATGTCCATAACCTTCACAATTAGATATACATATAGCTAATCCACATTCTTGCAATAATGTATCATATTCATTTTCTTTTAAAGTATCAAATAATTTAATTTTAGATTGAATTTCTGTAGGTATAAAAAATTGTATTTCTTTAGAATTTCTTGGTATATTTAATTCAGGTAATTTTTTAAATGTTTCATTATCTTTATTATAAATATCAAGATAAGCTTTTAGTAAAGGTTTAGGATTTCTATAAGGATTTTTTCCTACAAGAACAATAGCTTTTAAATAATTCTTTTTTTCAGAATAAATTTTATCTATAGATGTCCAACCAATATATGTAACTTTATCAGTAAGTTTTTTAAATAATATTTCAGCTTGTCTTGTTTTTACCCAAATACAATCAAACATTTTTATATAAGGTATCCATGTTTCATAAGTCCATTCAGGATTAGGTATCCATATATTTTGTGAAGCATATGAAAATAATGATGGATTTACAACTTCAATAAAAATATTTAATTCAGCTTCTGAACATTCAGGTTGATTAGAACCTACACGTACAATTTGTAAATCATTACCAAATTGATTTGTTAATAGTCCTCTTAATATTGCGGCATCATGATTTAATCCTGTTGAATTAAAATTTGAAATTAAATTAATCCTCATTTTTAATTATATTTATATTGCGTCTCACTAAATCAATATTAAATTTTATAAAATATATAATGGAATTAATTAAATATAAAGAAATTCTTTATGGTAAACTTAATTCTGAATTATTTATTTGGGATTCTGTATGGGAAACATTTCGCCCAATAAAAAAAATTGGATGGAATGGTTCAATAATAACACATATAGATTATAAAGATGATTTATTTAATGAATGGTATGGATTTGGTTCATCTGAAATGAAAGAAAAATGTAAACATTTAACTGAAAATACAGATTTAGGTACATATTCAACAGATATAACAAAATTATTTTTAGATAAAGAATGGTTTTTTGATAGATATATTAGTTTTTTACCATGTTCATCAAAAGATAATAAATCATGGTCTAAATATTTAAATTCTTCAAATTTAAGACATAAAACATTAAGAAATTCTGTACAAAATAAAACTAGAAAATCTAAGCTAATCTTTTAGGAATATATTTTGTATCAGGATTAAATGGTTTAGGGTATACAATTTGTGCATTATTTGATGAACCATGATGTTTTTCAATATATTTAGATCTTGCAATTAAAGCACCAACTTTTGGAGCACGTCCACTTGAACCATCTGGAGATACTTGTGGTCCTGAAATAGATGTTCTAAAATCAGTTTTTATAGGTCTCGGTGAATGTAATGGAGATTTAACATCTTTAGCTTCCCAATTACCTTTTGTATATACACTATCACAACCACTATCTAAAGGATTTTGTGTAAAAGGATTTGAAGCTGTTCTTGGTGCTGTACCAATACGTTTTAGTTCAGGTAATCTTTCAACAAAACAAGTTTTTGTTAAAGGTTCATTACAGCATGATGATTGATAACCTTGATTTAATCCAATTGTTTGTCCATCAAAATTACCATTAATATCAACTACAATAGATGCTGCGGGTGTAGCAGCAGTACAACCCATATCAATAATAATATTTCTAGGAAATGTATCATTAGCTATACTTCTTGCTCCTCTATATAATGTAAATGTTGAAGCATCTTGAACTCTACCACCAAATCCTGTGCCTGTAGTTGATAGTGGTTGTTTTCTTGTTGATGGTGCTTGAATAAACGGATCTGAATTATTTGTTAAAATATGATCAGTTGGACGAAAAATATGTGTTGCTCCTAATTTTGTTCTCCATATATGTGCTGAAGCATCACCTAATCTTTGTCTACTATCTAAAATTTTAGGTGTATTAATCTGTTTCGTTCTTAAATAATCTGAATAAGACATTCTATTATTTATTTAACAAGTATTTTTAGTTTAAAGATCAACATGTGTTAACATATGTCGACGACAACATTGTTTTGTAATACCAAGTTCATCTAAAACTTTACCATGAACTGATTTTGTTGTAGTTTGTGTCAAATATGATAATTTAGTATCTTTAACTTTTTCAATATAAGTTAGCCATTTTCCTGCTAAAACATTATTGCATGATACACACCGAATTGGAATAATCATTTTTATAATATTTCATACTAAATTTTATATAATCCATTTTCGTTCATTAAAACAAAAGGAATGAAAGATATTTTTTTAGCTACAATACTTGGTTTATTATTTTCATTAAGTTTACTTATGAAATGGAGATTTAATAAATCTCTTGAAATTCTTTCAATGTTTGGTAGACCAGCGGCCTCGATTTTTATTTTAAGTTCTGTAGTTATATTATTTTATAAAGATTATCATTTAACAGGTTTAATTGCTGCTTTATTATCAATTTATTTATTAAGAACTATATGGACTACATGGCCAATTTCTGAAGAAAAAAGAATATTTGAAGATATTTCTAAAGATCAAGAAAGATGGGTATCGGCAAATAGTATAGATTTACAATTTGCTAATAAATCTGTTAAACATGAAGCACCTATAATGTTATTACCACCTGATCCTTTCCCTGAAATGTTAATTTTTCCACCTACATCACAAACTTTACATGAATTATGTGATTAAATTACCAAATTACTGATAATTCTGTACAACTCCAATATTCTGATTCACCACCTGGTAGACGACGATGTATAATATAAGGTAATTTATGTTCAAGAATTTCACGTTTAGCTAAATCCCAAATAAATTGTGGTCCTGAAATATCTAATCCTTTAGTTTCAACTAATGGTTTAGATCCTTCAGCTAATTGTTGTGCTCTTGTTCCAAGTAATACAGTATATTCATATTTTGAATAATAAGGTAAAGTTTTACGTTGAGTTTTTAATGTTTCATTAATTGTATCTCTTGTAATAGAATTAACTTCAGGATGAAGAAGTTTAGATTTTTCACGCAATTCTTCCATTTATAGTTTATTTTATAATGTTTTCATTTATATCCATTTTTTAAAAAAAACGGAATTTTTATTTTAGTTAGAAAAAAATAATAAAATGAAACGAACAAATACTACAGGTATACGTTTCCTAAGACCACTTGAAAAACCTACACAAGTTGCTATTATTAATGGAGTTATTCAACAAATAAAAAAAAGAAGATTGAATCCTCCAGAAAATCCTATTAATTAAACAGCTTGAGCGTTTTGTTTCCAAGTAGTATCACAGATTGCACATTGATACATCCAAATAACATTGTGCTTATCTATTTTTACTCCTACAACATCTGATTTTGCATTTGTTTTTGATGGACAATCTTTAGAAGGACATTGTATTTCTGTAAAACGTGGTAGTGTAGGATCATATTTCAAATAAGGATTTAGAGTTAATTTTATTGATGTATCTTCTTTTAGTTTATGTTCATAAATTAAAGGATGTTCAGGTGAAATTTTTTCTTTATAATCACATTTACGACATTTTTGTATAGCATATGATTCACCTTTTGATGTTGTTTCTTCTTCAATTGAATAAAGAACATTACGACATTGAGGACAAAACTTCATTTTTATTAAAGTATACAAAATACTTAAATAGATCCATTTTCAAAAACGGACAGAATTAAGAAATAAGATATTTTATTAAAATGAAGGCAATAAGTTTATTTTCAGGTGCTGGCGGAGATTCTATTGGTTTAAAAAATGCTGGATTTAACGTTACAGCATTTTCTGAATATAATCGAGATGCTGTACAAACACATTTGGAAGCATTTCCAGAATGTAGATGGCTAGGTTCTTCAGTAAAAGGTGATATAACAAAAATTCCTGATTCTGAGTTTCAGTTTGAACAGATTAAACTAATCTTTGCTGGATTTCCTTGCCAAGGATTTTCAAACGCAGGAAAAAAGGATGTTTCAGATCCAAGAAATAAAATGTTTTATGAATTTCTTCGTGTTGTAAAACTAGTTCAACCCGAATGGATTATGGGAGAAAATGTGTCCGGGCTTCTAACTCGTAAAACAGATGATGGACAATCTAAGGTTATTGATGTAATTCAACAAGAATTCGCATCTATTGGTTATAATCTATCTTGTAAAGTCTATGATGTTTCTGAAGCAGGAGTATCTCAATCTAGAAAACGTCTTCTTCTAATTGGAAATCGTCTCAAAATTCCGTTTAAAATGCCTGATTTTACTTTTCCAAAACAAGGAATTCGTCACTATATTGAAGAATCTTTGGAAGGTGCTTTGGAAACTTCTTTGGATCCTCCACCAGAATGTGTATTCCCGATCAGAGAAGATATGGAAATATCAGGAACTCCACACTCCTATCTTGTTCTCAAACATCCTGATTTGATCTCATTCACAAAGCGTATATCTCCCCATCATTCTGAGATCTTAGATTTGAGTAAACCATCTAAAACTATTATTTGTGCGTATTCCTTTCAACCACGATTGTATGTCTGTCTGAAAAAACCATCTGGGCAACGATATGTGCGTTGTTTACTAAATTCAGAACTAGCACAAATTCAAGGATTTCCTAAGAATCATCCTTTCAAAGGTTCTGACACATCAATTAAAAAACAAATTGGTAATGCTGTTCCATCTAAAATAGTGGAACTTCTTACTCGATCTATTCTAGAAATTTGATAACAGAATTGAACCGCTCTTTCGTAAACTCAGGTGTGAACTGCTTACAAGAATACTGATTCGCAAGACGATTGTAGATCTTAAGAAACTTAGTATTTTTTGCTTCTTTATTCATCTTCTTAATCGTTTCACGAATAGCGTTCCATGCTATGTTGTCACACTCTTCATAGGCCTCTTGACCTAGTACAATACAGATCTTCTCGACTTTTTTTGTCTTGTAACTAATTACATATACAACATCTTTCTCAAACCATCCATCATTCCAGTAGAATGTTTCATTCTTACCACTTTTTAGGTCAAATTTTACAGACTTAGAGCCGTCAAATAGTACAAAATCAATCTTACTTTGTGACCCATTCAGTTGATACTTATAGAATAGTCCATCTACGGGGGTTTCAGTGTTCGGAATAAACTTAAATCCTGCTTTTTCCGCTTCTACCGCAAAACTTGCTTCTTGATCAGTTGGTGTGTTACCAAAGCCTTTCAGCAGAGATAAATCACCTTGGCGATGAAGAAATTTAATCATGTCAGGATAATGTTGCCTCAGCAATGAAGGATTATCCTTCTGTGTGTTAAGAAGATTGGAAATCATCTTTTTTATGACAATCTATATCTAAGAGGAAATGTTCGTTTTTTCAAAAACGGACTTATTCAGAAATTAATGTCTTGTATTTAAATTACACCATGGATAGAAGTATGAATCTACAAAAATTCTTGGTGAATGCACAATCTACTACACAATTTACCCATACAGGACTAAAAGGCGGAAAATATTGGATTCCAGATGATAAAGTTGATCAGTTTTATGATCTGTATTCTGAATGGATTCTTGATGGTCATCCTGCATTTCTAGTAGAAAAAAATACAGAAATTGGTAGTCTTAGAATTGATTTTGATTTTATTTATAATTCTGATATTAAAACACATCAACATACAAGAGAACAAGTTATTAAATTTTGTAAAGATTATATGTTACAAATAAAAGAATATTTGGAAATTCCTGAAAATGTTGATATTTATATTATGGAAAAACGTAAACCTACATTTGATGAAAAGAAAAATAGAATGAAATCTGGTATACATATTGTTATTCCATCAATATGTACAACATCAATTATAGAACAAAGTGTACGTAGAAATCTTTTGAAAACTATGGATAATTATTTTAATAATTTACCTTTGCAAGAAAAATGGGATCGTGTATATGATGAAGGTGTAATTAAACGATCTGCTAATTGGATGCTATATGGATCTAAAAAAGGTGATGAAGAAGCATTGCCTTATATGATTTCTTATATACTAAATTATAAAAATAATGAATTTACAATTATAGATACTATACCTCCAATTACATCAACTTTAATTAAAACACTTTCTGTAAGAAAACAAAAATCTGATGAAACACCTTTGACACAAAAAGCACGTGAAATTTATTCTGTAAATAATCAACCATTAATTTCAGGTGGTAGAGCTGTAACACCATCAAGAGGTAGACCAGCACAACGTGGTGAACCAGCATCCAGAGGTTCATCACCACATGGTAGATTTATACGTATTTTAGATCCTGATTATAAAGAATATTTGAAAGCTCATATAATGAATTTGAATAAAGAAAGATCATCAGATTATAGAACATGGGAAGATATTGGACAATGTCTATTTAATATTCATCCTGATCTTCTTGATGTTTTCCTTGATTTTAGTTCACAAGATTCTGAAAAATATAATGAAGCTGAATGTATACAACAATGGAATAAATTTACTTTTAGAAATGATGGTGATAGATTGAGTGTAAGATCTATATTTCATTGGTCAAGAACTGATGATATAGATGGTTATATCGAAATTGAAAATACTAATATTAATAGACTTATAGAAATTGCATGTTCAGGAACAGAACATGATGTATCAAAAGTTGTTCATGCTAAATTTCGTGATTTGTATGTATGTTCAGATTTTGGTAAAAATGTATGGTATAGATGGATGGGACATATATGGGTAGAAACAGATTCTGGTGTAGATTTGCAAATTCGTCTATCTCGTGAAATTGCTTCATTATTCTTTAAAAAAATGAATCAAATTACAACAGAAATGTCTGAAAGAAATCTAATGTCTTGTTCATCTATTGAATCTAAAGGTGATTGTGGTATATGTGATTATTGTAAACTAGATAAATCAAGACTTGGTCTAAATAAAATATTTACAAAATTGAAAACTACATCATTTAAAAATAATGTTATGAGAGAATGTCGTGAATTATTCTTTGATGAAAAATTTACTAAGAAAATTGATTCAAATAAAGATTTGATTGCATTTAATAATGGTGTTCTTGATCTAGTAACATTTGATTTCCGTGATGGTAAACCTGAAGATTATTTGAGTTTTAGTACAGGAATAGATTATAATCCTGAACGTCATTATTCTTCATATTCTTCATGGAAACAAATTGATTTGTTTCTATCACAAGTTTTACCTGATAAAGAAGTTCGTGAATATTTTCTTAAACATTTGTCTACATGTATAGTAGGTGGTAATAAAACACAAAGATTTCATATTATGACAGGTTCAGGATCTAATGGTAAATCTATGTTAATGAATTTAACTTCAAAATCACTTGGTGATTATGCAGCTGTAGTACCAATTTCTCTATTTACACAAAAACGTGCAAATTCAGGAGCTGCAGCACCTGAAGTTATTCGTTTGAAAGGAAGAAGATTTGTAACAATGCAAGAACCTATGAAAAAGTTGCTTTGAATTCAGGATTAATGAAACAAATATCTTCAGGTGAAAAAATGTTTGCTAGAGATTTATTTAAATCAGGAATAGAATTTGAAATCCAATCAAAGTTTCATCTAGCATGTAATGATAAACCTGAAATTCATTCAACAGATGGTGGTACATGGAGACGTCTTGTAGTTGTAAATTTTACATCAAAATTTGTAGAAAAACCTACAGAATCTTATCATTTTCCAATTGATGAAAATATACAACATGCTGTAAATTCAATTGAATGGGCAACGCCATTCTTGGCATATTTAATTCATATTTATAAAGAAGGACATGGATTTCAAAAATTAGTTCCACCTCCTAAAATTCTTGAATATACAACAGATTATAGAAATGATAATGATGGTATAGCAAGATTTATAACAGAAAAAATTGGTCCATCAGAAGATGATGTAGTAACAAGAGAAATGTTGAGATCAACATTTAAACAATGGAAAAATCAGAACGAAATATCTTTGTCACCTTCTGATCTTGAAAAAAGAATTGTTGAAATTTATGGAAAATATCCTAAAGGTGGATGGCCAGGAATCCGAATTTTGGATAATTAATGATGTCTACGAGTTTTACGTCTTCGTCGTTTACCACCTAACATATAATCACCTTTAGCAGTTCCAAATAATTTTCGCATACTTTTTCCTGACGCAATATTATATCCAATATGTTTTTGTAAACGACGTCCTGCTCTTTGAGCCATTACTTGAGTTTCTTCAACTGCTTGTTGGGCTGGAGCAGGTAATACTTCTGAGGAAACAGGTTGAACTGGAGTTTTTTTAGTTCCTAGAGGATTCATAGAACTAGCCCATTCTTCCCAACTTCTATTAGCATTAGGATCATTAGGATCAGTGCTAAACATACCACCTCCGTGTTTTCTATTTTTTGATTTAGAAGGCATTTTACTTAATTAATAAGATATTATCTTCTACCAGCTACTGGCACATATTCTTTTAAATATGGTAAAGCATAAGATACTACAACAAATACAACAATTAAATTCATAAATTGAACAAGTAAATCACCAATATTTAATTTAATTCCACCAAATTGAAAAACAAGTTTAGATACTTCACCTTCAGATGAAGCTAAAGGAGATAATAAAGGTAAAACTAAATCACGCATTAAAGCATTAAAAAATTTTGTTAGTGACATACCAATATAAATAGCGACTGCGAACGTAAATACTTGATTATCTACCATTTAATATAATGGATACAAAATATTGGGGACCATCAGGTTGGCAATTATTACATTTAATTACATTTGAAAGAGGATCATTAAATACAAAAAAGAACTTATTTTCTACTTTAAATGAAATTTTACCATGTAAATATTGTAGAGAATCTACAGGACAATTTATGAAAGAAATGCCAATACATAATAATTTAGCTTTATGGTTATATGATTTACATAAACAAGTTAATAAGAAATTAGAATCACAAGGTTTACATGTAGCACCAAATCCTGGATTTTCACAAGTTGTTAAAAAATATCGTGAAGAATTAAAAAATGTAAATTTACCTGGTATACCATTTTTATTTTCAATTGCTTATAACTTTGATCCAAAAACACATTCTAAAGAATCACATGAAAAATTTTGGTTAAGTTTAAAAGATTTATATCCTAAAAACGGTTTACCAAGAATACCAAAAATACATGAATGTTATTTTCGTGAAGTTTATGATATTTTTAAAGAATTAGGATATGAAAAATCTTATAGTGAAACTTTAAAAGAATTATTAAAACATAAAAGTTCATGTTCAAAAAAAACATTTAAAGGTAAAACTTGTAGACGTAAACGTAAATTAAATAATACAAATAGGATTAGGTTTTAATGAATAATCATATGTTCTTATTTTTCCAAGCAAAGTAGTTAATGTATGATAAAATTCATCATAATCACCACTTCTTTCAATATCAATTTTGTATTCAATACATTTTATCTGTAAAACATCACGAAATTGTTCTACAGATAAAATATTATAAAACAAAGGTGTTAATATTAGTTTAAATATTCCATTAACAAACTTAATTTTATCTTGACGTTCTTTAATTTCTACAATTTTTTGTATTCTTGTTCTTAATGTTTCATAAACTGAACTTGAAGAATGACTTATAATCTCTTCTTTTGTAAATTTTCTTGGTTTAAGTCTATATTCAGGTGGTAATGAACGTGAAAGTTCTATACGCGAGTTATAATCCAAATAAGGTGCAATTTCAAACTTCCATATATCCGGAGGAAACATTCTTTTTTTAAACCTATTTAAAAATTATTAAAAAAAATCCATTTTAAAAGAAATTTAATATTACATATAAAAAATGCATGTTTGTAATATATGTTTAGATACGATGGATTTAAAAGAGTATAATGATTCTCGGGATTCTACAGAAACATCATTTAAATTAGGATGTGGACATGCTTTTCATACTAAATGTATAATTGAATTTTTAAATAGAACAGAACATAAATGTCCAGCATGTAATAAATATAAAGATCCAGTAATTAGATTAGATACTGAAGGTTTAGCATCAAATTTATGTTCAGAGTTTTTAAAAACTAAAGAAATACGTGAAGCTAAAAAAGAAACTGAAGAAGCTTTAAAAAATTATAAAAATACATTAAAAAAATTAAATTCAGAAGTTTTTAAATATTCAGAAAAATTAGTTGAAGAATATAAAATAAAAGAACAAAAAAAATATTTAATAAATTGTTATAATAATACAAAAAAAATATGTTTTGAACTTGCTAAAGAAAAAGGTAATAGATATTTAGGTTCATTTTTATTTAAAAGACATTTTTATCAATTATCTGTTGGTGAAAGAATGTGTTTACCAAAAAATTTAACAAAATCATGGTGGTCATATAATAAAATTATGAAACCACGTATAAATTTTCAAATCTTTAAGAAAGAGAAATAAATAAATGGATTGGTTTATACCTATTATAACAGGAACAACTGCAATGGTCTATATATATTCATTTAATCGTATATTTAAAATGTATGAAAAATCAGAGCGAACTCTGACAATCAACGATTTGTTCAACTTTAATCACATGATACTACAACAGCACTTATAGGATGACCAGGATATATTTGGCTATACTGAAGACAAATGTCTTCTAATAATGCATCCCAGCTTCCAAAACGCTCAGCAAGTCTGCGAGAGCGTCTTAGAATAAACATTTCTCCCTCCTCTTCAGGATTATAAATGTTATCTCCAATATTTATCGAAATAATAATCATTTCACTTGAACTTCTTCTTTTTAATAGAATAAATTATAAATTAATAATCCGTTTTTATTAAATAAATGTTTGATGAACAAACATTAAAAAAATTACGTGAAGTTTATAATTCACAACATTCAAATGAAATTCCTTTAGATGAAAATGATATATGGAATTCTTTAAAAAAAAGATTACATAAAAAATGTAAAGATGGTAAAACTTCATGTATTATATCACAATTATTAAATCGTCCAAAAGCACCAAAAACATGGATAACAAATCCTGAAGAATGGTTATCTTCAACTGATATTGAAAATTTAGAAAAACAATATGAAAAATTATTTCCTACATATAAATTTTTAGGTTGTATACCAATAGATTTTGATTTAAAATCTAAAACTGGTGAATGTTTAGTAAATGTTTTATGTTCATTAAAAATTACAGATTTGAAAGAAAAAGGTTATAAACAAATTGGTATAATTTTTAATACAGATAAACATGATGGTCCAGGTAAACATTGGTTTAGTTTATTTGGAAATATTGATGAAAATTTAGAATTTCCAAGAATTACATATTTTGATTCATATGCTTCAAATGTTGAAAAAGAAATTAAAATATTAATGACAAGATGGAAAGATGAAATTGATAAATTAAATTTAGGTAAAACGCAATTGACAAGAAATACAACTCGTCATCAATATAAAGATTCTGAATGTGGTATATATTCTTTATATTTTCATTATTGTTGTTTATTAAATATACCAATGGATGAGAAAATACCTGATGATGTTATAAATAAATTTCGTAAATTACTTTTTAAAGTAGGATAAAATAATGGAAGAAAGAGGATATATTTTACAATATGGTATTGGATTTCTTATAATAGTTATTTTAGCTGTTATATGGCATACTTTATCAGGAACTGAATTTACAACATTAACACGTGCTTCTTCAACATTTAATATTTATAATAATGTTACTAATTTAACACCATTTGGTTGTCCAACATCAGATGATACAAGATTATGTGATTATTATATAGCTAGTTCATCATATTCTGTATTTCCAAGTTCTTATGTATATGATTATATATCAGATGGTATTTTACCATTAGTTATTAAAGCTGGAGCACGATTAATTGAATTAGATATTTATGCTGATGAAAATAATAAACCTGTTGTTGGTTTAAAAAGTGAATCATTAGGATATGATTATGCTAAAAATTCAGTATCATTTGAATCATGTTGTGTATCTATAGCAAATAATGCATTTAATAAATTAGAAACTAAAACTTCATCAGATCCATTTGTATTAAGTTTAATGTTTCATACAAATAAAACTGATGTTATTGCTTCATGTTCTGAAATATTAAAACAAACTTTATCACGATATTTTTTACCACCACAATATGCTTATGAAGGACAAGGTACATTAAATTTAGCTGTTGAACCTATATGTAATTTATCAGGAAAACTTATTATTGTTTCAGGACCTGAAATTAAAGGTGTACCATCAATGCATGAACTTGTTAATTTATCATGGGGATCATCAAATTTAAGAAGATTATCTTATATGAATGCTTCACAACCATATGATCATGAAGAATTAATTGATTCAAATAGACGTGCTATATGTATGGTTATACCTGATCCTGATCCTGATTTAAAAAATAATAATCCTACAATTTTATTTGGTTATGGATGTCAATGGATTATGATGAATTATGGATCATTAGATTCTATGATGGAAATTTATATAGGAAAATTTCAACAAGGTAGTATTTTATTAAAACCTAAACATTTACGTTATAAAGCATTAACATATAAAAAACCTGTTTTACCACCACCTGAACATTCATTTCAACCTATGGCGGCATCATCTCCGATATATGATACAAATTCAAAAACTGGTGACAAGTCAATAATTTTTTAGTGTGTATTAAATAAAAAAATGGTTAATAAATGGATTGTTCATGTAAAAAAAACAATGCGTCAAATGAAATCTAAAGGCACATACAAAAAAGGTATGGGTCTTAAACAAGTTATTAAAGAAGCTAAGAAAACATGGAAAAAACATGGTGGAGGTCCAGATGGTGTTGAAGAGTCCCCTGTAGTAGAAGAAGGTGGACGTCGTCATCGTAGAACACAGAAAAAACGTAGACATCATTAAACTATGGGAAATTTTTTAGAAGAATAAAAAGATTCGTTATAAGATAAAAATGGGAGGAGGACTTTTACAATTAGTAGCATATGGTGCTCAAGATGCATACCTTTCCGGAAATCCACAAATTACATTTTGGAAAGGTTTGTATAAACGTCATACAAATTTTGCTATGGAATCATTTCGTGTAAATTTTAATGGTCAACCTTTATGGGGATCAAGACAATCAGCTATTGTAAATAGATATGCTGATTTATTATATTCAACTTATATTGAAATTGAACTTCCTAGTAAAGATTTATTAGGAGCAACTGCATTATGGAATCATGGTGGACGACAATCCAGTGATCAAACATTTTTTGAACCTATAACACTTGGTTACAATTTAATTGATCGTGTAGAATTAGATATTGGTGGACAAATTATTGATAGATTATATTCTGAATTTATGGTTTTATGGTCTGAATTAACTAAAGATCTAACCAAATCAGCTAATTTATCACAACTTTTATCTAATGAAAAATATACTAATTCAACATTAAGTTTTGATGCTAATCCAGGTTGTGCAAGTGATAATGGTCGTGAATCTTTACCTAATGTTTTATATATTCCATTAATGTTCTTTTATACAAAAAATCCAGGTGTAGCATTACCATTAATTGCTTTACAATATCATGAAGTTAAAATTAATGTTATATGGCGTGATTCTGTATTTGTAGCTGGTGAATTTGATAAAATTGGTACATTACCACAACCTACAACTGCATGTTTATATATTGATTATGTATATTTAGATACAGATGAAAGAAGAAGATTTGCACAACAATCGCATGAATATTTAATTGAACAAGTACAATTTAATGAAGATGTT
>Ga0222712_10003043_pt1 | contig 18636 bp, 5 predicted proteins | sample C33_657DmetaG_FD_165043 | JGI IMG/M metagenome (GOLD analysis project Ga0222712, IMG submission 165043) | Estuarine water microbial communities from San Francisco Bay, California, United States - C33_657D | ecosystem: Environmental > Aquatic > Marine > Unclassified | place: USA: California... | reverse complement strand
ACAGGGAATGAGTTCTTTTTGCATGAATCCATCATGTTGTACAAAAACACCTTCAATTTCGTCGTAAGGCAAATACATGTGCTCGTTGATATGGGCCCATTTTTCAGCTTCCAATTGAATGTTTAATTCAGTATTTTTTGCGATTTCTGCAAATTTTGATGGGAAATTTATTTGCAAATATTCAGCACATTCAGCAGCATACGTCATACACCAACATGCAATATAACTGGTATACCAATTGTTGTTTACATTGTTTTCGTATTCGTTAGGACCAGTTACGCCGTGCATCTCGTAACGACTTTGACGGCTGTTCCAATGCACGCGTTGTGCCCAAAAACGAGCAATTCCTAATAAAACTTCAAAACCACCTTCTGAAAGATATGTTTTATCGCCGGTGTGTTCTATGTAATTAAAAATGGCATAAGCAATGGCTCCGTTTCGATGAATTTCTTCAAAGGTAATTTCCCATTCATTATGACATTCTTCTCCATTCATTGTAACCATTGGGTACAAAGCTGCACCATTTTTAAATCCTAATTTTGCTGCATTTTCTATGGCTTTGCCGAGTTGTTTGTATCTGTAAACCAACAATTGTTTTGAAATTGCAGGGTCTGACGATACCAAGTAAAAAGGCAAACAATAAGCTTCGGTGTCCCAATAAGTACTTCCTCCGTATTTCTCACCAGTATATCCTTTTGGTCCAATGTTTAAACGTGGATCATCGCCACAATAGGTTTGATTCAATTGATAGATGTTGAATCTAACCGCTTGTTGAGCTTCAACATCGCCATCAATTTCAACATCTGATGATTTCCATTTTTCTTGCCAAGCTTTTGCGCTCATTTGCAAATGACTATCAAACGAAGAAGCACCCATTTTTTCAAGGGCTTTTTTGGTATGAAGTTCGAGGCTATCAATAGGGTGGTGGAAACTGCTCGCAGATATTGCGTGTTTTACAGCTGTAATACATTGGTTGGCAAATCCTTGCAATGTATATGTACTGCTCGCGAATTTCTCACGTGTTGTATGTTTTGGAATGGCAATGAGTTCATCATCCCCCAAAAAGAGAGAGAATTTAACCCCTGTGCAAAGGTGCCAATCAAGTTTTTTGGTTTTTACTGTGACAAAGATTTTATTTTCGATGCTTTCTTGTCGAATTTCACTCCAGAATTTTTCGTCGTAATTACTATCTTTATTCGAAACATCTGCGTCTACATAGTTTTCAATCACAATTTCACAATCTTGGCTTGGTGTAAAATTGTATTTTAAAGCACTGAATTCTTTATTGATAAGGCTATAAAAACGGGTTGATTCAATGTCTAATTGAATTCCATTTTTGAGGGAAATATTGCATTTTCTATAAAGTAAACCATTGAACATGTCGAGTTCGCGATGAAATTGATTTACTTTAGCGGTATTGAGGTCAACTAGTTCACCATTGACCCAGATTTTCAAGCCGCTCCAATAGGTAGAATTGATCACTTTTGCGAAATACTCGGGGTATCCATTTTTCCACCAACCAACTCTAGTTTTATCGGGGTAATAAACACCGCCAACGTAAGTTCCTTGAAGGGAATGTCCCGTGTAAGTTTCTTCTAGATTGGCGCGTTGGCCCATCATTCCGTTTCCAATGCTGAAAACACTTTCAGCAATTTCATTCATTGCCGGGTTGAACCCTTCTTCAATGATTTTCCAGGGATCGGCTTTGAAATATTTTATCATAAAGTGAGAGTTGTAAAATCGAATTGTCCTAGGTTAGGAATACAAATATTTGCTTGCGGTAAATCGGAAGGGTTTCCAATGCCTATAGCCATCATATTTCCAGAAATTGCGGCTTGTACGCCAGATGCACTATCTTCAAAAACGATGCATTCATTTGGAGGGATATTGATGAGTTCGGCAGCCTTTAGGAAGGTTTCAGGATGAGGTTTTCCGTTGGTTACCAAATTTGCGTCTACAATTGCGTCGAATTGATTTAATAGCCCCAGTTTTTCCAGCACCAATTGAGCATTTTTACTGGCAGAACCAAGGGCAAGAGGCATGTTGATTGATTTTGCTTTTGCAAAAAAATCCAAGACACCTTCTAGGAGGTAAGATTGGTCCATTTGTTCAACAAGTTCAAGGTACCATTGGTTTTTTCTTACCAAATCAGATTGAAATTGTTCTTCAGAGAGAGAATGATTTGCTTGCTTGAGAATGAATTTTAGAGAGTCGTTACGAGATACTCCTTTAAGGGCTTCGTTATCGACTTCTGTGAGATTGTAATTGTATTCTGCAGCAAGGCGTTTCCAGGCCTCGTAGTGAAATTTTGCGGTATCGCAAATTACCCCATCGAGGTCTAAAATAAATCCTTTTTTCATGCAGAGATCTGTACTTTTTTCAAGTGGTATTCTACAAGATTAATCACAGGTTCGCGGGTAATAACACCAACGTTTAATCTGTGAATTTTACAAGCTTCTTTGAGTAAATCACTAAAGTGGAATGCCACAGATCCTACAAAATGCACGGGTACATCTTTGTGGTTAGGGTATTTCCAAATATGGATATTGATGAATTTACTAAATCCATTATAGATAAAGTCACGCACCCATTTATCATCGCGGTTATCACTTAAGAAACGCATGAATGAAGCGAGGTAAACATTTGGGTTTGGTTTGTTATAAACAGCCTCAAAAATGCCTTCTTTCGTTAAGTTGAAACGATCAATTAAGCCTTGATGAATTTTATCTGGTAATTCGTGGTATAGGAACATTCTCAAAAGTTCTTTTCCATAGAAAGTTCCACCTGCTTCATCGCCAAGAACATAACCTAGTGCTGGTACTACTTCGTGAATATCGGCACCGTCGAAAAAGCAACTATTCGAACCTGTTCCAAGAATGCAAGAAATTCCTGCATCATCGCCACAAGTTGCACGCACCGCGCCAAGTAAATCGTGATCAACCATCACGCTTGCTTTGTTGAATATTTTACGAAGTGCAATGGCAACGATTTCATTTCTTGAGGGATGACTCGCGCCAGCACCGTAGAAGAAAACATGCTCCACCATAGGAGCTACTGCAGCCAATTCAATATTGTTGCGAATTTCTGATTCTATTAATTCTGAAGAATGGAAAAACGGGTTGAATCCCATTGTATGGAATGTTAACGTGGTTTGATCACCGTCGGTGAAAATCCAATCGCACTTTGTGCTGCCGCTATCTGCTACGAGTATCATATTCGAATTATTGGGTTGCAAGATAATAAAAAAATAATAAGTGTCAAACATACACTTAACAAAGTTTGCATAAACATTGTAAGTGATTTAAATTATTTAAAATGCTTTTGTATTTTTGCACGAATATATGGCATTTACTCCATCATTAAATCCCCACGTTTCAACCGACTGTGTAATCTTCGGATTTAGTCAAGAAACCTTGCGTTTGTTGTTGATACGCAGGAATATACCGAATCGTTTGACAGAGGTAAATGATGTTCATTATGCATTGCCAGGAGACTTGGTAAAAGACGATGAGAACCTCGATACAGCGGCCAACAGGGTTTTGGCGGAATTGACAGGCTTAAAAGGAATTTATTTAACGCAATTTCAAACATTTGGAGATCCCTTGCGTATAGCCAAAGCAAAAGACCGTGCCTGGTTGGAAAGTGTTCGTCAGGATCCAGATGCGAGGGTAATTACAGTGGCATACATGGCATTGATCGACAGCCAGAAAGTTGTGTTGCAGCCAGGATCATTTTCTCAGGAAGCAGTTTGGGTTCCAATTCACGAAGTGCCTGAATTGGCATTTGACCATAACGAAATATACGAACAAGCGCTAGCAGCACTGAAAGAGCGAATTCAGTTGCAACCAATTGGATTTGAATTATTGCCAGAGAAATTCACAATGGGAGAGCTACAATCGCTATATGAAACCATCTTGGAACGCGATTTAGACAAACGTAATTTCAGAAGGAAAATGTTAAATAGTGGAATCATTTCTCCATTGGCGGAAAAACAAATTGGAGTGAGTAATAAACCTGCGAGATTCTATGTGTTTAACAGAGATTTTGCGCAAAACAATCCTTCGGCCATTTTCAACTTGAGAATGGATGGTAGTTTTACATTGTTCAATTAGAATTAGTTGACTTTTAACCAGTATTTTACATAATTCTTCTTTTTGAAGAAGTTTCTATTTTTGAATCGCATTGATTCAGACTATTTTCACTAAATTTGCACCTCATTTTTTGATTGAATGTTAACAGTTTCTAATGTTTCCTTACGCTTTGGCAAAAGGATTTTGTTCGACGAGGTAAATTTGAAATTTACCCGCGGTAATTGCTATGGTATTATTGGTGCAAATGGTGCCGGTAAATCTACCTTTTTGAAAATTTTATCTGGAGAAATTGAGCCAAATACTGGTTCGGTGGATATTGAGCCAGGTAAACGTATGACAGTTTTAAAACAGAATCACTTTGAATTCGATGAATTTCCAGTGCTTCAAACTGTTATCCGTGGTCATCAAAAATTGTGGGATATTATGGCAGAAAAAGATGCACTCTATGCGAAAGAAGACTTTACCGAAGATGATGGGATGAGAGCTTCTGAGTTGGAAGCGGATTTTGCTGAAATGGATGGATGGAATGCTGAAAGCGATGCCGCTACTTTATTGAGCAGCTTGGGGATTCAAGAAGAATTTCATGAAAGATTACTGAAAGATTTGAATGGTAATCAAAAGGTGAGAGTCTTAATTGCTCAAGCATTGTTTGGGAATCCCGATGTTTTGTTGATGGATGAGCCTACCAACGATTTGGACGTAGATACAATTCGTTGGCTAGAAGACTTCTTGGCTGGCTTTGAAAATACGGTTTTAGTAGTCAGTCACGATCGTCACTTCTTGGATAATGTTTGTACTCACGTTTGTGATATCGACTATAGTAGAATTAAGATTTTCTCAGGAAATTATACTTTTTGGTATCAGAGTTCACAACTCGCTTTGCGTCAGCGTTCAGACCAAAACAAAAAGGCTGAAGAGAAGAAAAAAGAATTGCAAGAGTTTATTGCGCGTTTTAGTGCGAACGTTGCAAAAAGTCGCCAAGCAACAGCCCGTAAGAAAATGCTGGAAAAACTTGATATTGAAGAAATTCAACCAAGTACGCGTAAATACCCTGGTATTTTCTTTAAGCAAGGAAGAGAAGTTGGAGATCAAATTTTAACTGTTGAAAATTTATCTTACAAAGCAGAAAACGGCGAATACTTGTTTAAGGACTTAAATTTCACCGTAAACAAAGGAGATAAAATTGCTTTTATTTCTAGAAATACTTTGGCATTGAATACATTGTTCAAAATTCTTTGGAACGATGTTAAACCTACTTCAGGAGAATTCAATTGGGGCGTGACAGTAACAATGGGTTATATGCCAAATGAAAATGAAAAATTCTTCACAGAGAAAATAAATCTAGTGGATTGGTTGCGTCAATATTCAACTGAAAAAGATGAAACGTTTATTCGTGGATTTTTAGGAAGGATGTTGTTCAGCGGAGAAGAAACATTAAAGCTTTGTACTGTATTGAGTGGAGGCGAAAAAGTACGTTGTATGTTGAGTAAAATGATGATGGAAAATCCAAATGTTGGATTGTTTGATGAACCAACGAACCATTTAGATTTGGAGAGTATTCAAGCGTTGAACAACGGAATGATGGAGTTTGCTGGTATCGTACTGTTTCATTCACATGACCAAGAGGTGATGAACTCAATTGCAAACAGAATCATTGAAATTACCCCTAATGGTATGATTGATAAATACATGAAGTATGAAGAGTATGCCGATGATAATCAAATTAAAGAGAGAAAGAAAGAATTGTATAATTCATCAATATAATTAAAATTTGTTGAAACTTAAAATGAAAAAAATCAATATAGGATTGTCAGGGCTATTGATAATGGCGTTGGCAAGTTGCGGTGAGTCTTTCGATACGAAAGCGGCTCCAAAGACATCTGAAGATTCTTTCAGCTATGCTGTAGGATTAAGCGTTGGTAAATCTTTGAAAAAAGAAGGCTTAGAAGGCATTGCATTTGGTGCGTTCATTCGTGGTGTAAGAGATGCTATGGCTAAAGATAGCGGATTTGCAATTAGTGAAATGCAAATTGAAGGTGTACAACGCAACTACGTTACTGGCGTTCAAGCTAAGAAAATGAAAGCGGTTCAAGAAGAAACCAAAAAGTTCATGACAGAAAAGTCAAAAGAAGCTGGTGTGGTGATGTTGCCGAGTAAAGCTTATTACAAAACAAAAAGAGCTGGAACAGGTGCTGCACCACAAGCATTCGATACTGTAGAGTTTAAATGGGTATTCAAAACGCATAAAGGTAAAGTATTGGAAGATAATTCTAAGAGTCCTAAGCCAATTAGAGGTACGGTAGCAATGATGGGCTTAGCTCCTTTGGAGGAAGCTTTCCAAAAAACCCAAGAGGGTGGAAGTTTTGAATTGACGATCTCTAACGAATTACATCCGGCTTTGGCTAAGAGTGCTGGTACTTTCGAGGGAATGTATGGTGCATCTATTTTTGAAGTTGAAATTTTGAAAGTAACTCCAGGCATGCCTCCAGTTGCAAAAAAGAAATAAGACTCATAGAGTTTAATACTCAAATATTACCCATTAATCAATAATTAATCTTAAATAAATTTAAAAAAAAGGCGGGCAAATTTCCCGCCTTTTTTAATTTATTTTAAAATATTAATAAGTCTTGTATTTTGCATGTATTCAATGGTGTTATTTTACCAGTGATAATTGTATGGTTTACTCAATAACTTGTGGATATTAACTATGATTTTAGCATTTTTGGTGAATGTGGTGTTTTTCTTAGTAAACGAAATCGGTCAAAAATACGAAGTTTTAGAATCGGAATTCATAGTTTTTTTTAGCTTAATCATTTAATATGCAATATTTTGTATTTTGTTCTAATTTCGGGGAAAAGAGTGTTTCGAATTGTGAAATGATGATAATGAGAATTGTTGACTAATAGGAATAACTTGTTGGAATGGATTTTTATTTGTATAATTGTTTTGGCTAATTATGCAGTTTTCAAAGTACTTATTTAATTTTAGTTGCACAAATCAATGTTTATTTAATAAGCGTTTTAAATTGTTTGCAAATATTTCAAATGTTAGATTTATTTTTAGCATTGTATTTTTATTTTTGGCCATATCGGCAAATGCTCAAAACATTTCTGGGTTTATAGAGAATAAAGGTCAGTTTTATGATCAACTAGGGAAAGATGTTGATGCAATTCAATATTTACATAAAGGCGGAAATGGGTTGACAACCCAATTTTTGAAAGATGGATTTAGTTATGAATTACAGAGTCGTAAGAATAATTCGAAAAAGAATCCACTTGCCACAGATATGCTTTTGATTCACCGTGTGGATGTAAAATTCAAAAAAATGAATCCCTATTGCGAACTTATTTCAAAGGGAGAAACTGAAACCAGTTTGAATTATTATTTAAGAGGAAAACACATTGAAGGTGTCAATACATACGATGAACTGATTTATAAAAATATTTGGCCCAATGTAGATTTGAAATTTAAAACGGGTAATGCTAAATCTGGGATTAAGTATGAATTTATTTTACATGAGGGTGCTAAAATTGAAGATATCCAATTTGAAATTTTAGGTGCTAATGGAATTGAAATCCCGAAAAAACATGTTGATGAATTAAAAATCAAAACGAGTTTAGGAGTTATTACCGATAAAATTCCATATTCATTTGAAATTGATGGAAAGATTGAAATTAAGAGATTCGCCAAATGGAAATTTGTTGCTGAAAATACAGTAAGTGTTGATATTGATATTTGGAATAGGAAAAATCAATTGGTGATTGATCCTCAACCTATTTTAGTATGGGCTTCATATTACGGAGGATCAACAAAAGACGATGGTAAAGCCACCGACGTTGATTCAAATGGAAATCCTATTTTTTTGGGTTTAGCAAGTTCTACAGGATTGGCATCCACCGGAGTTTATCAATCAACCATCAGAGCGAAAGATGATGTTTATTTGTTAAAAATGCAGAAAGATGGTGGTTCAAGCAGTAAAATATTTTGCACTTATTTTGGTAGTGATTCAGTTGAGTTTGCAGGATCTGTTTCAGTAGATAAACAACAAAATATTTACATTTGTGGAACAACCAGAGGTGATACATTTATAGCATTCAAGGCGAAAAATCAGCAGAAAAGGGCTGGTTCTGAAGATGGTTTTGTTGCGAAATTTAGGCCAAATGGAACTTTAATTTGGGCTACATATATTGGTGATGTTGATCACGATGAAGCGTTAAGTATCAAAACATTTGATACAATGGTATATGTTGCAGGATTAAGTATCAAACCGGGTGTTTCCTCTACTGCAAAGCCTCAAAACATTTCAAAAGGCGCTTCAGCTAAAGGATTGTATGATGTACAATCTGATAAAGCTGACGCGTTTTATGTTCAATTGGATTCGGCTGGGATTAGGCGGTTTGGAATGTTCCTTGGGGGAAAGGAAGATGATTACTATTCTAGTGTTTTTGTTTCAAAATACGGGGATGTATTCTTGCTTGGTACAACCCTTTCAGATACAGGTATTAATAGAAAGTTAACGACCTCAAGAAGCGGTTTTGATGTTTTTGTAACTCGTCTAAATAGACAAAATAAATTGATTTGGAGTGGTTACTTCAGTGGAGGTAATAAAGATATAAGCTCGGAACTAGTAGTTGATAAAGATTCAAATATTTATATTACTGGAAATACTAATTCTAGTAATATTGGTACTACTAAAGCGTATCAAAAAGTTTTGAATCTCAATGCGTCAAGTACTGCAACTGACGCGTTCTTAATGAAAATTAGCCCGAAAGGAAACAAAATTTGGAGTACTTACTATGGTGGGGATAATGATGAAAAAGGTAATGGTTTAGCAATCGATGATTTTAATTATATTTATATGGTTGGATCTGTTGGATCAGAAAATCAAATTAATAATGATACGGCGGTTATTGCAACTTATGATGCTTTTCAAAGTTATTTGTCTGGGGGAGATGATGGATTTTGTGTGAAATTTGATACTGCTGGAAGGAGAATTTGGGGTACATATATTGGCGGTAAAAACACGGATAGAATTGAAGATGTTATAAAGGGCAAAGATGGCGATGTTTTTTTAATAGGTGCTACTTCAACTGCGAATACTCCTACAATGATTAGCGCATTTAAAATTCCTATAAAAAATGCTTTGCAAACATCATCAGCTGGTGGTCAAGATGGATATTTGGCGAGATTAAATGATTGTAAGAAATTCTTAGCCATTAAAATGGATACGGTTTGTGTGTTTGATTCATTACAACTTAGGTTAACAAACGATTCAAATAAAATTACAGGACGAACCACTTATAAATTGAATTGGAATCTGGTTTTTCCAAAAACCTATACTACAAAATGGATTGGTCCAAATGGATTTACATCAAAGCTTCAAAATCCTAAGAAAAAAATGACATTTGCAGATACTGGACTGTATGTTGCAATAGTGACAAATGAATTTGGTTGCAGAGATACTGGTAAAGTTCGTGTCAAACAACTTAATGCGCTGCCCCAAATTTCAATTACATCATCAAATAAATTCTGTAGATGGGATATTATTAACCTTACTTCAACTGCAACAAAAGGAAAATCGTATATATGGACTGGACCAGGTTCATACTCAGCAAATGGCAAATCTGCTCAACGTAAATATGCATTTGCTGGTTCAACTGATGGAAAATATAAAATTAGTGTTTTAGATTCAAATGGTTGTAAAAATTCAGACTCAATTATAATTACAGTTGGACCTGAAGGGAAGGTTTCATCAAATAGCCCGGTTTGTCCTGGAGATACCATTCGTTTTTTCAATACAATTAAAAATCTTAAAACAATTAAGTGGATAGCACCAGGAAGTTCAACCACTTTTAGTACACTTGCAAATCCAAAAATTGCAGGCGCAAATGCTTCGAAAATGGGAGTTTATACTGCCTATATTGAAGATAATAACGGTTGTAAGGATACTCAAACGGTGAATGTTACATTGCAAACATGGTCGAATTTGACATTGCAATACGATACATCTATTTGCGTAGGATCCACTTGGAAAGTCAATGTTACTATTGCAGGTGGCGTTTCAGGGTATTCATTTTATTGGACTGGACCTAATTCATATATCAATGGTAATGATTCAATTGCAATAAGTAATATTCAAAATGCAAATTCTGGTAAATATTTCCTTAAAATCATTGATAAAAATGGATGTACTCGAAATGATTCAATAAGATTATATGTTCGGTCAAATCCTGTGACTAATTTTACCGTAAACCAATATCAATGTTTCAAGAATAACAATTTCAAATTCACCAATACCAGTTCAAACGCATCTGCTTACAGGTGGACACTTGGAGATGGTTCGACTGCTCAAACGACTACGATTCCTACAAACAAATCATATTCTGCTCCTGGAACTTATTCTGTTAAATTATCTGCAACCAATAACTTTGGCTGTAAAGACAGTATTACAAAGCAGATGTATGTTTATAGCATGCCGGTGGCAAATTTTACTGTCAATAAAGATTCATTGTGTATCAATTCTACAACAGGATTTGCATTTACAAGTACAAGTACCATTGCCACAGGTGGAGGTACTTTAGAATACAACTGGAATTTTGGAGATTTTACGACAAGTACTTTACAGAATCCGACAAAAAAGTATGCCAAAGACACAATTCGATATGTTCGACTTGTGGTGAAAACATCGCCATATGGTTGCTATGACACCATCATAAAGAAGGTTGTCATTAAACCAAAACCAAAGGCATCAATTAATTTAGTATCATCAAGTCAATGTTTGACCGGAAATACGTTTAGCTTAGGTTCATCAAATAGTACAGCCGCTTACTCTGGTTCAACTTTACTAGGGTATAAATGGAATTTTGTAACAACCGGATCAACTGCAACATCCACCACCACATCTTCTACAACAGTGAGTTACAATAGTATTGGTTCTAAATCAATTCAGTTAATTGTAACAGATGCAAATGGATGTACAGATACTACAAATACCACAGTAACTGTTCAACCGCAAGCAACGCCGTCGTTCTCCGTAAACAATAGAAAACAATGTTTAAAGAACAATGCGTTTAATTTCACAAATGGATCTTCAATTAGCAGTGGTTCTTTGACATATACTTGGGATTTTGGCGATGGCGGTTCCACCTCCACATCAATAAACCCCTCTAAAACTTACACAAATGCAGGGGTCTATCAGGTTAAATTAACAACCCTGTCAAATTACAATTGTATTGATACATTAAGCATGTGGGTTGTGGTTTACCCTCAAACATCGCCGAGTTTTTCAATAAATTCAAATACCACACAATGCCAATCTGGTAATTCATTTTCTTTTACAAGCACAAGTTCGTTAACCAGTCCTTCTTCTTTGGCTGGAGGGACATTTACAAATACTTGGGATTTCGGAAATTCATCAACAGCAACTGGAACTTCGGTAACTAAATCATATTCTTCTTCGGGATCCTTTAAAGTGCTTTTAACCACTCAAACAAATTATGGATGTATAGATACCATCAGTAAATTTATAAAAGTATTACCTCAGGCCAATATTGGATTTAACATCAATAACTCAAATCAATGTTTGTTAAATTTAGGGGTTGCCGATACATTTAAATTTACCAATACAACCACGGGAGGCTCGGGTACTTTAACATATAGTTGGAATTTTGGTGATGGCTCAACAGCTGTAACTGGAACCAATGTGTCGAAAACTTACACAGCTGCAGGAAGTTATAAAGTTGTGCTCACTGTTACTGGAAGTACATGTACAGATACATTGAGTAAATGGGTCACAGTATTTCCTAGGCCTGTTGTTGGCTTCACTGCGAATAATTTGGTTCAGTGTTTTACCAATCATACATTCAACTTTACCAATACCAGTTCAATTTCTAGCGGAACTTTATCATACAGTTGGAATTTTGGAGATGCATCAGCGACTGTTTCAACAGCAAGTCCATCTAAAACATACGCATCATCAGGTATTTATAAAGTGCTACTAACAACGACTTCTTCAAAAGGATGCGCTGATACCATAAGCAAATATGTAAGATTGCACCCTAAAGCAACACCCGGATTTTCAATTAACAACTCAAAACAATGTTTGAAATCTGGTTTAACTACGAATTCGTTTTCATTCACTAATTCAAGTTCTTTATCTGGAGGGACATTGACTTATTCTTGGGATTTTGGAGATGGCTTAGGAAATACTTCAGCAACGGCAAATCCTACTTATGTTTATTCATCTGCCGGTACATATAAAGTTGTCTTGAAAACAACCACCCCGAATGGATGTGATGATACCATTAGTAAGTGGGTTGTGGTATATCCTAAAACAACACCAAGTTTTACTGTTAATTTATTGAAGCAATGTTTACTCGGAAATGCCTTTACATTTACCAATACTTCAACAATTTCAAGTGGCTCTTATTCAAGTTCATGGGATTTGGGAGATTTAAGTTCAGCTCAAACAACTGCTAATGCAAGTCGTAGTTATACTGCTGCAGGAACATATAAAGTCGTCTTGACAACCACAACCAATAACAATTGTGTGGATACAGTGAGTGCGCATGTTGTAGTTTATCCTAAACCGAATCCGAATTTTAGTGTGAATAATCTCAAACAATGTTTTAAAAATAATGGAGTCAATAACTCATTTGTTTTCACCAATAGTTCGAACATTTCCTCTGGTTCTATTAATTATTCTTGGAACTTTGGAGACGGCTCTGCTGCAGTAACAACGACTAGTCCTACAAAGCAATATTCTAATGCTGGTGCCTACAAAGTAGTTTTAACAGTTACATCAAACTTTAATTGTGTTGATACGATTAGTAAATGGGTTGTAGTATACCCACAAGCAAATCTTGCATTCTCTATAAATACTCGAAATCAATGTTTGAATGGAAACGCATATACATTTACCAATGGCTCATCTGTATTGTCGGGAACTTTGTCATATGTTTGGGACTATGGAGATGGATCAGCCACAACAAGTGGAACAAATGGAAGTAAAACGTATGCAACAGAAGGTATTTATCAAGTAAAATTAAAATCTACAAGTTCGAATGGTTGTGTTGATACATTGAGCAGTTGGGTGAGGGTTTATCCAAAACCAAATCCAAGTTTTACCATAACAACAACCAACGCATGTTTTAAAAATAATAGTTTTACTTTTAACAATGGATCTACAATTTCTTCAGGTACTATGACCCATTCATGGGATTTTGGAGACGGTACATCAAGCACAAGTTTAAGTCCTTCAAAATCATACACAACTGTAAATTCATTCAAGGTTACATTAACGACCACTTCAAACTTTAATTGTATAGATACGGTTTCCAAGTATATTAAAGTTTTCCCTCAATCAACACCTGGAATTTCACTTACGAACAGAAAACAATGCTTAAAAAACAATGCATTTTCTTTTGGAAATACAACCACAATTAGCTCAGGTACCTTAACTTATACTTGGGATTATGGCGATGGTTCCAGTACAACTACGGGAACAAATGGGTCAAGAACCTACACTGCACCGGGAGTGTATAAAGTAGTATTGAAAGCAACCAGTAATAATGGCTGTATAGATACTGTTAGTACCTGGGTGACAGTTTATCCAAAAGGGAATCCTGCATTCAGCGTTAATTCTGTGAATCAATGTTTAGCGAATAATAGTTTTACATTCACAAATGCATCAACTATTAGTTCTGGAACATTAACATCAGTTTGGGATTATGGAGATGGTACAAGTTTTTCGGGAACAAATGGTTCTAAATCATATAGCTCTGTAAATGTATATAAAGTTGTTTTAACGATTACATCAAATAATGCTTGTGTAGATACAATGAGTAAATGGGTTAGAATTTACCCTAAAACAGCGGCATCATTTAGTATAAATTCAATCAAGCAATGTTTAAAATCGAATGGGGTTTCCAACAGTTTTGTATTTACCAATACAAGCTCAGTGGGTGGTAGTGGTTCATTAACTTATTCATGGGATTTTGGAGATGGAACATCTGCTGTGACCACAACAAGTCCAACCTATGTTTATAGCACAGCAGGTTCATACAAAGTTGTATTAACAACCACATCAAGTTTTGGTTGTGTTGATACAATAAGTACATGGGTCGTTGTATACCCGAGAGCTAACATTGGGTTTAATATAAATAACCGTTTACAGTGCCTTGCTAATAATAGCTTTACGTTTACAAATACAACGAATATTGCTTCTGGTACTTTGACCTATTCATGGTCATTTGGGGATGGAAATATTTCGTCAACTACCAGTCCATCGAAAAATTATTCAAACACTGGAAAATATCAAGTTTACTTGACAAGCACAAGCAATCAATCATGTATTGATACCCTAAGTAAATGGGTTGTGGTTTATCCTAAGGCAACAGTCGCGTTTTCAATCAATACGCCGAAGCAGTGTTTAAAAGGAAATTCATTTACATTCTCTAACTCAAGTACAATTGCATCCGGACAAACTATCACTGGTTATTCATGGGATTTTGGAGATGGAAATACCGTAGGTACAACGAGCCCAACTTATTCTTATACTGCCTCAGGGGTCTATAAAGTAGTATTAAAAGTGACCAACTCAAACGGGTGCAATGATACGCTCAGTAAATACGTCACTGTTTATTCTCAATCGGTCCCAAGTATTGCTGTTAATATTCGCAAACAATGTTATAAAAACAATAGTTTTTTCTTCACGAGTTCTGTTTCTCTGGCTAGTGGTTCAATAAGTTCCTACATTTGGGATTTTGGAGATGCAACTTCTACCTCAACTGCGAATGCCACAAAATCATATTCTACAGCTGGGACGTATAAAGTCGTTTTATCATGCACGACCAATAATAGTTGTATTGATACTGTGAGTACATTTATAACCGTTTACCCACAATCGACGGCAGCTTATTCAGTAAATTCATTGCAACAATGTTTGAAGAGTAATTTATTTTCATTCACAAATAATAGTACCATCGCCACAGGTTCTTTGACATATAACTGGGATTTCGGTAATTCATCAGGAACCTCTACATCTGTAAGTCCAACTTATAGTTATACTGCATCAGGAACATATAAAATTGTTTTGACTACAACCACTAATTTTGGTTGTACAGATACAGTGAGTAAATATGTTAAAATTAACAACCAAGCCTCACTGAGTTTTAATGTATTGCCTTTGAAAAAATGTTTACAGGGTAATTCTTTTACATTTAACAATACATCAAATATTTTAAATGGTACCTTAAGTTATTCATGGAATTTTGGAGATGGGTCTACGGCATCAACACAAGTAAGTCCCTCAAAAACATATTCAAATACGGGTATTTATAAAGTAACATTAACATCAACCTCAAATAATGGATGTACCGATACCTTAAGTAAATGGGTAAGTGTAGTGGCACATCCAAAATCAAATCCGTATTTTACATTTACCAAACAATGTGAGAATGATAATCAGTTTTCCTTTACCTCAAATACAACTTGGGTGGGAGCTGCTTCGAGTAGTTACTTGTGGCTATTTGGATCAAATGCAAATATTTCATCCAGCGCATCTCAGAATCCATCTGGAATTAAATTCAATACAAGTACAACAGTAACATTAATTGCGACCGATTTAAATGGTTGTAAAGACACAGCTACTTTAAGTATTACAATCTACAAAAAGCCTAAAGCTAAATTTTCAATAGACAGTACTTATCAGTGTATAAATTATAATTTGATTAAATTTACCTCGAATGATTCTGCGACGAATGGTTTAAATTCGAATAGCTATAAATGGTATTTTGGGATCGGCTCAAATTTAGACTCATCTACACTTTCAGGAGCCACAGGTTCTCCTATATCCATAAAGTATGCAACTGTGGGAATTAAAACTGTAAAACATATAGTTATAGATAACCAAGGTTGCAGAGACACTGCGGTAAAGAACCTAAATATAAAGTCGAAACCTTCAGTAAGCATTAGTACATTGCCAAATTCCAATCAATGTTTAATTGGCAATAAATTTAGTTTTATTCCGAGTATTACATGGGCAAAATCGGCAGCAACCTCTGGAACTTATGCTTGGGTCTTTGATCTTGGTACGGCTTCAAATTCTGCAACTCCTTCTACAAGTGATTCATTTACAAAATTTGGAGTGAGTTACAATACATTTGGAAGTAAACAAATTAGATTCATTGCAAAAGATATCAATGGTTGTTTGGATACACAGTATAAAACGGTTACTATCTACAAGCATCCTGAAATTAAATGGAACGTTAATAATTACAATCAGTGTTTACAAGGAAATTCTTTTAATTTTGGAAATACAGTTGTAAACTATGGTACTTCTAATACCATTTCAAAACATGCTTGGCAATTTGACGTAGGGGGTTCATCTTCTAATCCTGCTACAAGCACTGTTGGTTCACCTTTAAATGTTGTTTACTCTACTTCAGGGACTAAAACAATTGTACTCACTGCTGAAGATGCATATGGTTGTACTGATACTTTTAAAGCAACCGTTAAATTAAGTCCAAAGCCAAATGCTTCTTGGATAGTTAATACATCAAATCAATGTTTTAAAGTCAATTCATTTAATTTCACTGGAAGTGCAAGCAGCCCAGTTTCCGGTTCTAGTTTGGTGAATTACGAATGGAGTTTTGGTTCAAATGCCACTCCTGCAACTAAAAATGGGTCAAGTATGACTGCTGTAAGTGGTGTAACATACTCCGATACCGGATTAAAAACAGTTACGTTAACTGTAACGGATGCAAATGGTTGTATAGATACATTTAGAAGTAATGTTATGGTGTTCGGTCATCCGAAAGCGCAGATTAGTGCAAATACTCTAACACAATGTTACCAACAAAATAACTTCAATTTTAATGGTAGTGGATCTGCATCTGCTAATGGAGCATCTATATCTGGTTATTATTGGAATTTTGATACTCTTGCCAATGTTGCTTCTTCGTCGAACGTAACTGCCAACAATATTAAATTTAAATATTTAGGAACGAAAAAAGTTGTTTTAATTGTGACTGATCCAAATTCTTGTAAGGATACAACGTCAATAACAGTGACCATTAAAGACAACCCAATGGCAAAATGGTCGGTAAATACAGCCATTCAATGTTTGCAAAATAATTCATTTGACTTTAATTCCTCTGCAAGTACAAATATTGGAGGCACGTTAAATTACAGTTGGGATTTTGGTTCCGATGCCACGCCATCAACATCAACAAATTCAAATCCATCTTCAATTACATATTCTAATTTTGGATCAAAAACTGTAATCTTAACAGTTACAGATGCATCAAATAATTGTACCGATACATTTAAATCTAACATTATCGTTCGTCAAAGTCCATCTGCAAAATGGACCGTAAATACTCCAATTCAATGTTTGCCAAACAATACCTTTACATTCTATTCTTCAGCCTCAACAGTGGCGTCTGGTACTGTTATTAAATCAATAGCTTGGTCACTGGATGTAACTGCTTCAAAAACAAGCTCATCATTGGCTACCCTGAGCAATGTTTCATATTCAAACACAGGTTTAAAGTCAATTACTTTAACAGTTACAGATACATTTAATTGTACAGATACTTTTACTGCTAAGATTAGAGTGAAAGACAATCCAACGGCCGTTTGGGTAGTTTCTCCATCTTCAGTTCAATGTTTACAAGGAAATAGCTTTACTTTTATTGGTTCAAATTCAGTTGCATCGGGTGGGTCTGGAATAGCCTCTTATTCATGGAGTTTCGGCTCAAATGCTTCACCTGCTTCTTCATCAGCAAAAACACCATCTTCTGTTTCTTATTCTAGCGACGGATATAAAACAATTACGCTTACAGTGGTTGATAGCAATGGTTGTCAAGACACTTTTAATGCACAAGTTTATATTACACCAAAGCCAACTGCAAAATGGAAAACCAATAATTTCAATCAGTGCTTTATTGGGCATACTTATAATTTTACATCAAGAGGTTCTGTGGGTGTGCCGGGTTCTTCAATCGCAACTTATAGCTGGGATTTTGGTGGCGGTTCTAATCCTCAATCATCTACTTTAGATTCTGTAGGAAATGTTGTTTTTGATACCGTTGGACTCAAAACCATTGTTCTCACAGTTAAAGATAATAATGGTTGTTTGGATACATTTAGTGGCAAGGTGAGAGTCCTTCCTCATCCTGCAGCTAAATTTACAATTGGATCTCCAATTCAATGTTTGCAGGGCAATTCGTTCACATTTAATTCGGGAAGCACATCTGCCGTTTCGGGTTCAAGCATCGCTTCCTATGCATGGGATTTTGGCTCAAATTCTAATCCAACAACTTCAACATCAATCAATCCTTCAGGCATTCAATATGTCAGTTACGGGGTGAAGGATGTTGTATTGACGGTAACAGATGCAAATACATGTACAGACACATTTAAAACAACGGTGACCATTAAGCCCAAACCTAGTGCAATTTGGACGGTTTCAGGAAATTATAACCAATGTTTAAAAGGCAATCAATTTATTTTTAGCTCTATTTCTTCTGCTCCGGTTGGAGGG
>Ga0222712_10003042_pt1 | contig 18639 bp, 19 predicted proteins | sample C33_657DmetaG_FD_165043 | JGI IMG/M metagenome (GOLD analysis project Ga0222712, IMG submission 165043) | Estuarine water microbial communities from San Francisco Bay, California, United States - C33_657D | ecosystem: Environmental > Aquatic > Marine > Unclassified | place: USA: California... | reverse complement strand
TTTAGAGCCGCAACAACGTCTACAGGGCTCTCAGTTGATTCCTGAATTGTCTCTTTGTAATACTTTCCAAGTCCATCATGAGTCACTCCGCGCTGGACCGGAACACCTGACTTTGCGACGTCAGAGAACTTAATTGTGTTGTTCTCGCTTGCCCAGATTGCATCTGCAAGATCTAGACCGACCTTCTTCGCATCCACATCAAAGGCAGCAACAAATTTGATGCTATTGATGTGATATCCGCCGACAACAGCGTGCATAAGTCCTGGAATCTCTTGATCGAGGGCTGCATCCTTGTAATAGGTAACTCCCTGTACGAGCGAGTTGGCACAATTGCCCACTCCAACAATCGCTACACGGATGTCGCCTTCTTGAGTCTTGATGTTCACTTATTCTTCCCCTCGGTTGTGATCATGTCTTTAAGCCAGGCGATCTCGCGCTCTAGCGACTCGAGAGAGAAGCGGCGCCACTCCTCGAGGTATCTATCAATTCCTGCAGAAGAACTTTTGAGGTCTTCACGCAGTACATCTGCTTTCTCTTCCAGGCGGCGAAGTCGCCCTTCTAGAATTCGAACGCGGTTCATGGTTGTTGTTGGGCTAAAGAAGGCGAAGCGAATGCCAAAACCTTCATCCTCCCAAGCGTCGGCAGTCACAGCGCTATTGAGCTCTTCGAATCTCTGTGACCCCTTCTTGGTGATCGTGTAAACGATGCGAGTTCGGCGCGAAGTCACGCCAATTTCCTTCGCCTCGATAACTTCGGATATGACCATCTTCTTCAACTGTGGGTAGAGAACTGAGAACGAGAGCGCCCTGAAGGGGCCGAAGATTGCCATCAGTCTCTTGCGAAGCTCGTATCCATGCAAAGGACCCTCTTCGAGGAGGCCCAAAAGGGCGAACTCGAGAGATTCTGAGCGTGAACGCATCGGCCTTCCTCCATCTATGTTGATTAGATATATCGTATCGATATATCGCAATTAAAGCCCCTCTTGGCCTTGAGGGCAAATCGCCACGCACAATTTCAAGGGCTCGATTGGTTACCTTTACCCCATGCTGAGCGGAGTGATACCTACTCGCCTACCTGAATACCTAGTGGCGGCGATGATCATCATCATCGCTCCTGGACCAAGCGTCCTCTTCGTTATAGCGCGAGCTGTTTCATGGGGCCGCAAGATCTCGATTCTCACCGTTGCCGGAAATGTCACTGGTTCTTTTGTGCTTTCGACACTCGTCGCTCTCGGTGTTGGACCAATTCTTCAGAAATGGCACATCACATACATCGCAGTGCAATGGGCCGGCGGTCTCTATCTGATTTATCTCGGAATCGATGCGATCAGAAAACGCGCGCTACATGCTGCAGACATGACCAACCAAGGACCTGTCGCTCCCACTGTTCGTCAATCAATCCGCGATGGTTTCTGGGTTGGAGTTCTCAATCCCAAAGCGATTGTTTTCTTCGCTGCCGTATTGCCGCAATTTGTAGATATCGATGGCGGGCATGTCACAACGCAATTAATTTTTCTCGGCCTAGTCTTCTGCGTGCTGGCATTTATCTCGGATGGAAGCTGGGGTCTACTTGCCGGCACTGCACGCGCTTGGCTTGCAACTGACAATAAACGTTTAGAGCGACTTCGTGCTGCTGGCGGAACAATCATGATTATCTTGGGACTCGCCGTCCTCTTCTCGGCAGTTGTCACCGGATAAGGAGAAGATGAGATATGAAAAAGCCTGAAGTTCCTGCGCGCGACACTATTGCCCCATCCGATCTCACCTTTGGGCTTTCTACCTGCAAGCGTTGCCTATGGCTTAAGTACTGGTTTAAATTCGATTTGAAAAAAGAGTTTCCACTCGTCAAGCCACTTGCAGATTCTCAAGAAGAACATTTCCGCCGAGCGTCGATGCAAGACCTTGATGCATCGCTAAAACCAGGCGTGGTGAAGCAATGGGGCCAATGGGTAAAGAGTGCGCCCATCACAATCAATGGTTTTGAAACTCGCTGGAAAATCCTCGGAATCTATGACCTTCTAGGGCATTACACGGATGGCACTGTAGGAATCATTGATTGCAAGGTTTCAGATTCAGATCGCGACAATGGCCCTTTCTATGCACCGCAATTAGAGGCATATGCACATGCCCTTGAGAATCCTGATCGCGGCAAGCCATTTCCAGTTTCAAGTATGGGGCTTTTAATTTGGAAGCTTGCTGGAGTAACCGAGACCTCTCCCAGCGAGCTCGCTTCCAACTCGCACGGATTTGGCGTAAATCAACACTACGTTGCAGTCGAACGAGATACTGAACGCTTCATATCAATCTTGGAAGAGTTGATTACGACAATCGAAGGCGGAATGCCCGATTCAGGTCCTGAGTGCAACGTCTGTAATTATTTGGTCAAGCGCGCAGAACTAGAGATTGACTAATCGTTCTCTTCGCTATTTTCGACGTTTATTCCTGATTTCTTCGCCTTCACAGCGTAAGTATCAACGTACTCCTGGCCAGATAGTTGCTGGATTCGCTTCATGATCTGGTCGGTGACTTCACGCAAGTACTGCAGATCTGTTGAATCGCCTTCGAAATACATAGGTTCGCCAAATGTGATTCCTACGCGCATAATCTTCGGAATAACAGTTCCGGTTGGCTGAATCTTGTCGGTGTTGAACATTGCAATTGGAATTACAGGTGCGCCAGATTCAATAGCAAGGCGGGCAATTCCTGTGCGTCCTTTGTAAAGGCGTCCGTCGGGAGAGCGAGTTCCTTCAGGATAAATTCCAAGAGAATTCCCACCAGCTAATACTTCGAGTCCGGTAATCAGCGCTGCTTCGCTACGTCGACCACCTGAACGATCGACAGGAACCTGTCCTAGCGCAATGAAAGTTAACTTCTTGAGCAGCCCTTTAGGTCCTGGAGATGTGAAGTACTCACTCTTTGCCAAAAATGTAACTTTGCGAGGAACCACCAGCGGCATGAAGATCGAATCGCTAAATGAGAGATGGTTCGATGCAAGAATCAATGGACCCGTGGATGGAACATTGCGCAGCCCCTTTACCTTGGGGCGAAAGAGCAACATCAGAAACGGTGTCAGAAATGCCCGGAGGGTGCCGTAGGGCAGATTGTTCATAGGCGCTAATTTAGCCTGAATCGGACCAATTGTGCGAACATAAACCATGAGCAAGCGTGGATTAGGCCATGAATCAGAAGATTCTTTTGATGATAAAGAACTGATAGATGCAGAATTTCAATCTATGGTCGAAGGTTTATCTCTTGATGAGTCTGCTCCAACAACGTATCTCGATGAACTTGATGCGATTGACCGCTCAAACAAATTTTCACCACCAGCAATTCCCAAGAGTTCTCTTATCAATCAAATTAAAGACTCGCTGAATGCAATAGTGCGCTGGAAGAATAATCGAAATAACCAGCACCCCGATGACGGCGCTGCTCTGTAATTAAAGATTAAGAACGAGCTAAGTCAGCAACTCCCACTAGCCCAGCTTCATTACCTAATTGAGCTGCAATGATTTCCGGGTATGGATGCTTTCCAGCAAAAGGCATTGATTGCGCAAGTGCCTTTCGGGTTGGTTCAAGAAGAATCTCGCCAGCATCGATTACTCCACCACCAATAACAACACATTCGGGATCTAGAACAACGGAGAGCGTTGCTATTCCGGCGCCAAGCCATTGTCCAGTCGTGTTGAAGGCAGCGAGTGCGACAGCATCGCCATCTCGAGCAGCTTCAGTAATGTCTTTTCCGGTCAACCCTTGAATAGTTCCGTCACCGCGAGAAAGTAAATTGCGAGCGATATCAGGACTTGCAGCGATTGCTTCACGCGCATGGCGCATAAGTGCATTTCCTGAACCATATTGTTCAAAGCAACCACGTGCACCACACCCACAGAGATGACCCTCTGGAACTACGCGAATATGACCGATTTCAGCAGCGACTCCAAATGCACCACGGTACAACTCGCCATTAACAACAATGCCGCCACCAATTCCTGTACCTACTGTCAGCATCAACATGTGGCGCTTTCCGCGTCCTGCTCCGAAACGAGCTTCGCCCCACGCAGCAGCATTGGCATCATTTTCAATGACAACCGGTAAACCGATTAGTGAGGTGAGTTCGTAATCTAAATCGACGCCGTTCCACCCTGCGATATTGGGAGTTGCCAGCATCGTCTTTCTATCGGATGAGACAAAACCTGCAGCAGATACTCCGACAGAGTCGACCGTAAAATCTTTTATCAACTCGAGCGCTACATCAGCAATAGTTTGAGTAAGAGCCGCTCCACCTTCACGAGGCGTATCTCGCCGAGCAGTCTTTAAGACAGCGCCGAATTCATCGACAACTCCCCCAAGAACTTTTGTACCGCCGACATCGACGCCAATCGTGTAACTCATTTAGCCGACTCGCTCAGCCAACTCCTTGAGAGCAGCATCAATAGTCTGCTTCTGGGCTTTTGTGATCATCATCGCCGGAACCGGCATACCGACAGTCACAGTGAGTTCGTAAGTAACTTCCGTTGAATCCGCATCGATAGCTTTCAGTGAATAAGTTCCATCCATCTGAGTGAGCAAATCTGCTTCGTCCATTGAGAATGAGAGTGCGGCAGGGGCTGCGCTCCAGTCGTAATCTAAGGTGACGCGATCTTTCATCATGCCGGCATCAATGGCGAGCTTCGCCTTGAGCACTCGGTTCTCGCCATCGCGTTCGATGACATCAGCCTTCTTGATTGATGAGAGCCATTCTGGATAGGCGCCAATCTCGAATAGGGCCGCCTGAACATCGGCAAGGGGTGCATCGATAATGACCGTGGAAACGCTTTTCTCTGACATAGTCGTAAGGCTACCAATCTTCCCTTTTGCCCGCTTCCCCCGCTAGCGTTAGCGGCATGAACGAAGTCACTAACCCAGCCATCATTCCCGCTGCCACAGCCGGAAACCTCACCAATCTCATTGCAGAACGAGCATGGTTTGAACCAGATCGCGTCACCATGTCGCGACCTCTTGGAGATGGATGGCAGCCGCTGACTGCGCGCCAAGTAGAAGAAGAAATCCGCGCCACTGCAAAGGGTCTTGTTGCTGCAGGAATTCAAATTGGAGATCGCGTCGCAATCATGGCGCGCACCCGATATGAATGGACGATTTTAGATTTTGCAATTTGGTATGCAGGTGGATGCGTTGTTCCAATTTATGAAACATCATCAGCTGAACAAGTCGACTGGATCCTCAATGACTCTGGCTCTGTTGGATTAATTGTCGAAACTCCAACTCACCGCGAACTCGTAACTCCGGTTCTGCCTGGTCATACAAAGCACGTTTGGGTTATGACAGAAGATGTTCTCGCAATCTTGAAGGAGGCAGGCTCGAATATCTCTGATGAAGAGATTGAACGTCGCAGAAACGCCCTCGTTCCTGCAAGTCTTGCAACTTTGATTTACACCTCAGGAACAACAGGACGTCCAAAGGGCGTACAACTCACACATTCAAACTTTCTCTCAGAGTGTGGCAACGTTGTTGAAGGTGCGAGCGATCTCTTCCTCAAGCCAGGTGGATCTACTCTTCTCTTCCTTCCTGTAGCGCACGTCTTCGGACGCATGGTGCAGATTGGCGCAATTCATGCAGGACTTCACCTTGCGCATTGCAGCGATCCGGTTGGTCGTCTGCAGCCAGATCTTGCATCCTTTAAGCCATCATTCGTCCTTGCTGTTCCTCGAATCTTCGAAAAGATTTATAACGGCGCAGAAGCTAAGGCAGAAGCCGCTGGTAAGGGAAAGATCTTTAGAAAAGCAGCTGACGTCGCAATCGCATATAGCGAATCGAAAGATAAGCGCGGCTTCAATCCACTTCTGACCCTCAAGCATGGACTTTTCGACAAGTTGGTCTACTCAAAGATTCGCGCAGCAATGGGCGGCTCAGTAGAAGCTGCTATCTCAGGTGGCGCTCCACTCGGAACACGTCTGGGTCACTTCTATCGTGGTGCAGGAATCACAATTCTTGAAGGTTACGGATTAACTGAAACAACAGCGGGGGCAACTCTTAACCTCACAAAGAAATTGCGTGTGGGTTCTGTTGGTCGACCAATTCCAGGAACTTCAATCAAGATTGCCGATGATGGCGAAGTTCTTATCAAGGGACCAATCGTCATGCGCGGTTACTGGCAGAACGATGCTGCTAACCAAGAAGTATTCGATGGGGAATGGTTTAAATCAGGAGACCTAGGTCGCCTAGATGATGAGGGATATCTCTACATCACTGGACGAAAGAAGGAACTGATTGTTACAGCAGGTGGAAAGAATGTTGCACCTGCAGTTCTTGAAGATCGTCTTCGCGCACATCCTCTAGTCAGCCAATGCATGGTCGTCGGAGATAACCAACCATTTATTGCATCCCTCATCACCATCGATCAGGACATGCTCAAGGGTTGGATCGCTGCAAATAACAAAGCAGGAGCAACTATCGATTCGCTAGTAAATGATCCCGATCTCATTGCAGTTATTCAAACTGCCGTGGATGAAGCAAACAAAGCCGTATCGAAAGCTGAATCAATTCGTAAGTTTACGATTCTGGCTAAGGACTTCACGATTGCTGGCGGCGAACTCACAGCGAAGTTATCGCTGAAGCGTCACATCATTGCTGAGAAGTACTCAGCTGAAATCACCGCGCTCTTCACTAAGTAGATCTTTACTAAGTAGATGGAACTCCCGTCACCCGAGAGGCTTCGGGTTGCACGGGAGCTTCATGATGGGATTGCGCAAGATTTAGTCGGGGTGGGTTACTCACTCGACCTCCTGCTATCTGACCCTTCTCTGTCGACGAATTCCCGTCAAGAAATCCGGCGAACTCGCCTTTCTATAGATGAACTATTGGCAAAGGTGCGCCGAGAGATTTTGAACTTGCGCACAAGCACATCGTTCTCCTTCGGCAGTGAATTAGAAAGACTCATAAGCGAATTAACGCCGCCCCATGAGCTAACGCTCTCAATCGAAGAGATACCGCTCGATGCAGATGTAACTAGCCAGCTCCTGCTGATTACTCAGGAAATCCTACGTAATGCCATCACGCACTCTGGGGCTACCCGCATTGGAATAAGTCTTTATCCCGTCAACAATCGAGCCTGTCTAGAGGTTATTGATGACGGGATCGGAGGTGCGCACGTGAAAGATGGACACTTTGGAATTTCTGGGATTATCGAACGAGTTCATGCGATGAATGGAAGTATCACTCTCGAAAGTATTGATGGGACTCGTGTAGCAATTTTGATATGAACCAGCCATTAGTGGCACTTATCGTTGATGACCATGCAATGGTGCGTGAAGGATTGCGTCGGGCATTGGAAGCTAGAAAGAATTTCCTCATTTACGAGGCATCCTCAATCAACGAGGCTCGCGCGCAGATTGCAAGAGTCAATCCCTCCCTAGTCATACTAGATATCAATCTCCCAGATGGCAGTGGTTTAGAGATCTCCTCGTGGGTTCGTTCGCTTTCACAGACAGTTGCGATTGTCGTTCTTACCTTGAACGAAAAGGATGAATTCGTTATTGCAGCCATGAAAGCTGGGGCCAGCGCATTCGTGAATAAATCAGCACCGCTTGCAGACTTTCTTGCATCAGTTGATCACGCTCTCTTATCTCCCGCCACTTTTTCGGCGCAAGATTTGGTAGGAGCTCTTAACCGCAAGATTGATACATTCAATCTTTCACAGCGAGAACTTCAGATTCTCACGACTTTACATTTGGGCCAGCCCTTGAAGGAGTTGGCGGCCTCTCTCTTTATTTCAGAATCAACGCTAAAGACCCATCTCAACACAATTTATCGAAAGTTAGATGTTCGCAATCGAACTCAAGCTGTTAAGAAGGCCCAACAATCAGGGTTGAGTGAGTAACTGGGCAAACTTCTGTGCCCATATCTCCCAACGCCATTCATCGATAATCCATTGACGACCACGTACGCCCATCTGTCGTGCAAGTTCTGGATTATCTAAAAGGGTAATCGCTGCTTGTGCCACTGAGTCAGATGAAGTTCCATCAACTGCAAATCCAGTCTCTCCTTCAAGAACAGCATCAGGAGCTCCCCCGGACTTCCCGCCGATAACAGCCAGAGCACATGCACTTGCTTCTAGGTACACGATGCCTAGTCCCTCAACTTCAAGACCAGCGAGTCTCGAACGTGAGGGCATTGCAAAGATATCTCCAACACAGATGTAACGCGGAAGTTCGTCGTATTGAATTCGTCCAATAAAGGTAATTGCGTGGCTCACTTTTAGTTCAGCTGCGCGCTTTACTAAATAGTCTTTATACGGACCTTCGCCGATGAAGAGTAGATGTGCATCTGGAATTTGCATCAAGATCTTTGGCATTGATTCGATCAGGGTGTCTTGCCCCTTGCGGTGGACTAAACGTCCTACCGAGACAATTACCTTCTTCTCTGAAAGTCCCAACTCGGCTCGTAACGACTGTGCATCAGCGCGAGGGGCGAAGTGATCTGTATCGATTCCAGGTGCAATCTTTCTCATTGAATTAGCGGCTCTTTGAGAAAGTGCTCGTGAAATTTCCGTGCGTGTGAAATTACCAAGGTAGGTGAGGTTGTCTACGCCATTTCCGATTCGGCGCATTGCCCATGAAAATGGCCAGACCTTTGCCCACCAGACTTCATGGCCATGGGTTAGTGCAACGATTCTTTGGACTCCGGATTTGCGCAAACCTTGTGAGAGCAAAGCTAAAGGCGCAGCTGCACCGAAGAAAACTGTTGTGAGGCCACGGTTGCGCACAAGTGCACGCACGGTTCGTCCTACACGGAGAGAAGGCAACAGAATCCTTGAACGATCTCTGATTACTTCGACGCCGAATTCGGTAAACCATTTCTTGTCGAATGGCTCAGAACCTTCTTGTCGTGATGTGTAAACAATGACAGAGCTGTGTGGAAGTCTTTCGATAAGCCCAATAACGAAGGTTTCGATGCCACCTGCTCGTGGACCAAAATCGTTTGTGATGCAGAGAATCTTTGAGTTACTCATTAGAAGCGGCGGACTGCAACCAAGGGTTTGCGTCCAAGTGAATTTGATTCTGCGACCTTCACTCGCGATCCCGAACGTGGAGCATGCACCATGCGACCGCCACCGAGATAAATTCCTACGTGAGATACAGGTCGGCCAAAGAAGAGGAGGTCGCCAGGTTTCTTCTGTCCAAAGGGAATTGATTTACCCATTCTTGATTGAGCAGCTGAAGAGTGAGGAAGTGAAACTCCAGCCGATTGGAAGGCGCGCATCGTCAAGCCCGAGCAATCCCAGGTGGTCAAACCTGCAGCACCGAAGACGTACCGATCTCCAATCTGCTTCAGTGCGTACTTCAGCGCAATACCGCTGCGCCCTGAAACTCCGGCTGCAGCTTTAGCTGCAACAAGTGAAGATGCCTGATCGGCATTCTCGCGATCTTCTGCCAGTTTAGCGAGTCGTTCGCGATCCTCCTTCTTAAGTTTGGATAGCAATAGTTCAGCTTGAGCCAACTTTCGTTGAGCAAAAGCGCTTCGTTCGGCCAATTTCTTCTGCAAAACCTTCACCTGAGCCAAGCGATCGCTGACGGTTAATGAGGTTGCATTAAGTTGCTGTTCTGCAGATTGGAATTTGCGAAGCTGTGTCGACTTGCGACGAGTGATTGCTTCAAGCGAACCTGCAGATGAAAGATAAAGTGCAGGATCAGATGAGAATAGAAGTTCGAGGCTCTGACTCAAGGTTCCAGATTTGTATTGATTGACCGCAATTACGCCCAAAGTCTTGGAGATTGCATCAACTGTCTTACCCTGAATCGCTGCCTGTGCCTGAATACCCGCAAGGCTTCTGGTGAGAGTTGCAAGCTTTACCTTGGCTTCTTGAGCACCTTCAGCTGCCTCTGTGGCATCTTCTTCAAGTCGATTTACTTGTGCTTGTACCTGAGCCAAAGTTTGCGCCGCGTTTGCACCAGTAGATGGAAAAATTGAGAGGAGAAAAACTGCGCTTGCTACTGCAGCGCCTGCACTCATGGCTTTTCTCATGATTTAAGGCTAACGTCCAAAGTATTCAACTATCAATTTTAAACGGGAGATTTACCTGATAAATGGGTGAGAAAGTGAATATTCTTACCTTTATGACGGTCACCGTAACGCTTGTAGTGGGAAGTGACGGGTCTACCTCAAAGAATGGAAGTTCTGCAGGCGTGACAAGCGCCGCAGATCGTTCAGAATTCTTAGCGCGGCGCCGTAACGCTGATTGCATTCTTATCGGAGGAAATACAGCACGCACCGAGCCTTACCACCGAACTCCAGTTCCAGTTATTGTTATTTCCCGCTCTCTCATTAATCCGTTAGCTGATAATCGCTTGGCGCATTGTTGGAATCTCTCCCCCGAGAAAGCGTTAGATCGTGCGATAAAGACATTTGGGCCTAATGTTCATATCGAAGCAGGTGCTGCAATCATCACGGAGTTAATCAGTGCTGGACGCGTTGATGCTCTTGAGCTCAGTATTACCCCTGTTACTGGTGGTGAAGACTTCATTGATGTGAGTCAACTTCTTGGTCATTTCTCACAGCGCACCGAAGTAGTGAATTCGGATACGCGATTTATATCTGCAAAAAAGTAATCAGAAGGCGGAAATAAGCGCTACTCCGATTACCGCAAAGAAAATTCCTACATACTGAACTTTATGTAATCTTTCGTGTAGAAATTTGTAAGCCAATAACGCTGTCGCAATTGGGTAGAGCGAACCCAAGACCATAGCTAGTGAGACGAGTCCCTTTGTTGTGGCAACGCCAAGAAGCAAATTTGCGGCAAAGTCTGCGACTCCGATGAAGATAAGAATCGGAAGCTCTGATTTTCCTAGTCCACCGATATGTCTAAATCGAATAAAGATTGCAATGCCGATGATGAGCGTTGTGGTGCGCATTGTTGTCATGGTCATCAATGCACTGCTCTGAGAACCGATTGCCATAAATACGAGAGCTAAACCGAAAAAGACTGCTGCAGAAAGTGCAAGAAGAACTGGCTTAAGAGGAAGTCCTTGCGAAACTTCTGGTCCGCTTGCAAGAAAGCCACCGAGAAGAGCAGCTACAACTCCGATGGTAACGATGGTAGAAAGTTGATCACCTTTAATTAAAATTGCATATGAAAGTGGAATCAATGCACCAAGTGAGCTAATGGGAGAAACAACTCCCATGCGCCCTGTAGAAAGTGCGGCGTAGAGGCTAATCAAACCTGCATATCCGCACAGACCTGCGAGTGCTCCTGCAAGAAGGTAACCATCACTTCCGAGCGCTTGTGCATTCCAAGATTGACTGACAACAACTAGAAAAACACCAGTAAGAAATCCAATTGCCTGACTGGTTGCAAGAACTGCAATGGCAGGGAATCGCTTGCTGAGCTTTCCAGCGTGATAATCGGCACTTCCCCACAGAGCGCTAGAAAGTAACGCCAGGAGGCTTGCCATGGAGAGGACTCTACAGGGCAAGACCTTCAGCCTCCCATGCAAAGTGCACCTTGAACTTTAGAATTAACCAGTGAAATCGACATTTACTTTTGAAGAGATGATCGACCTTCTCCGTACCTTCACCCCAAGAAATGAAATTATTCTTGAAGAAGTCCCCGCTCCTCAAAAGCTAGCTGCTTACTCATTTGCCTTTACCGCAGATATCTCAAATGGCGCGCTCGGCGATTCTGAAGATGAAGTTGCATCGGGACGTTTTGTTATTTTGCACGAACCCGGTGGACAAGATACGTGGGAAGGTGACTTCCGCTGCGTAACCTTTATGCGCGCCGATGTTGATAGCGAGATGCAGGAGGATCCACTGCTTCCAGAAGTAGGTTGGAACTGGTTACTGGATTCACTCAACGGAACCGGCGCAATGTACAACGCACCTAGCGGCACGGTGACTCGCGTATCAAGTGCATCCTTCGGCAAACTCTCACCACGCAATGATGAGTCCGAAATCGAAATTCGCGCTTCTTGGTCACCAGTAATTACTTCGCCCGATGAGATGTTTGCCCACGTACAAGCCTGGTGCAATCTCATAACCGAAGTTGCAGGTCTGCCACCTCTTCCTGAAGGCGTATCAACTATTGCATCAGCTCGACGTCGTGTCTGAAGTAGAAGAACTTCCCGTCGCAATCCCTTTGCTACATCCAGCAGAGGGAGTTCCCGCGATAATCGATACTGAGGCAGCATTTGATGCAGCCCTTGCACAGTTAGCTTCCGGAACTGGCCCTTTTGCATTCGATGCAGAGCGCGCCTCTGGATATAAATACAGCGCACGCGCGTATCTCATTCAAATTAAACGCACCGGCGGCGGATTACATCTGATAGATCCAATCCCATTCGGGCCAGGACATCGCTGCTTTACAGCTCTTAATGCACTTATCCAAGACGTTGAAGTCATCTTGCACGCAAGTACTCAAGACCTCCCCTGCCTGCGCGAAGTAGGCATATTTCCTAACATTCTCTTCGATACCGAACTCGGTGGTCGTATCGCAGGGCTTCCTCGAGTAGGTCTTGGTCCGCTCCTTGAAACGCTGATGGGAGTCTCACTTGCAAAGGAACACTCTGCAGTTGATTGGTCTACAAGACCACTTCCCCATGATTGGCTAAATTACGCGGCTCTCGACGTTGAACTTCTTGTTGAGTTACGTGACAAGGTCAATCAACTCTTGGTCGATGGCAAGAAATGGAAATGGGCGGAAGAAGATTTCGCATCCATCATTGCAGCTCCTCCTGCGCCACCGCGTGTAGATCCATGGCGCAGAACTTCCGGAATGCATAAAGTAAAGAAACGCAATCACATGGCCGTAATCCGCGAAATTTGGCAGGCGCGCAATGAACTTGCACAAGAATTAGATGTATCGCCCAGCAGGCTGTTATCTGATTTAGCAATTACAGAAATTGCTCTCGCTTCGGATAAAGGACCGATTACCAACCGCAAACATCTTGAAAAAATCTTGAGGCCGTTGGGCTTGCGAGCGCGCTGGTTAGAGAATGCTGCAACCTGGATTAGTTGCATCACCGATGCGATTGCAATGCCAGAAGATCAATGGCCTGAAGCGCGTTCTAAGTCTGATGCGATGCCACCGATTAAAATTTGGCGCGAGCGCTTTCCTGAAAAGTACGCACCTCTCACTCATGCTCGATTTAATCTTCAGGTACGGGCTGAAGAACTTTCCATTCCACTTGAAAATATGATCTCCCCTGAGCTGGTCCGCCGTATCTGCTGGCAACCTCCGACCTCTTCTGTGAACGAGGCACTTCTGGCCATGGGAGCGCGTCGCTGGCAGGCTGAAATTGCCTCTCCCATCCTTGAGTTCGCCCTGACGCAGACTGAACCCCTAGAAGTTGCCGAGCCTGAGGCGGAAGTCACGCCTACAGAGTGACGAATTACGCAACACCGAAGTTGCGTAAATACCCTGGCTCAATTACTCTCAAGCCATGCTCAGTACATTCATCATCGCGCTACGCGAAGGCCTAGAAGCCGCACTCATCGTTGGAATCCTTGTCGCCTACCTCGTAAAGAGCGACCAAAGAAGCCATTTACGGGCACTTTGGACCGGTGTGGCACTTGCCATTACTGCAAGCCTTGCATTCGGAGCTTTCTTGTCCTACACCTCTGCTGAGCTCTCAGAGAAGGGCGAAGAACTCTTCGCCGGAACTACATCCTTTGTCGCCGTCGGTCTCGTGACCTGGATGGTCTTCTGGATGAAGCGCGCAGCACGTGGCTTGCGTGATGAGCTCCATGGAAAGGCCGAGGTCGCTGTGACCTCAGGTGCCCTCTCAATGGCTACCCTCGCCTTCTTTGCTGTTGCCCGCGAAGGCCTTGAAACATCACTCTTCCTCTACACAAACTTCAAGACTGTCGGCGCCTTCTCTACAGCGACCCTTGGTTTGATCCTAGGTCTAGCCCTCGCAGTCGGACTTGGCTACGGAATTTATAACCGCGCAGTCAAGATCAACCTCAGCAAGTTCTTCACTTATTCAGGCGTTGCCCTCATTGTTGTTGCAGCGGGCGTTCTCTCATACGGAATTCATGAGTTCCAGGAATTTGGAATCTTGCCTGGCCCTGACGCCTTTGCATGGGATGTCACCTCATGGATGGCTAAAGAGTCATTTATGGCAGCGCTACTCGGCGGAACGATCGGTTTTGATACAACCACATCGTGGCTCCAGCTAGCTGTTTGGGTTGCCTACCTTGGTCTGACTATCAGCGCCTATCTTTCGCCAGCGAAGGTAAAAACACCTCTTAACGCATAGCCAATTCCCCTACTGGCGAGTAACCTTTCCAAAGATACTCACCAGCGAAGGAAGTTCTATGTCGTCACAACTCCGTTCAGTCGTCCTCGTCGATGCTGTCCGCACTCCATTCGGCAAGGCCGGCAGCATGTATGCAGGCACACGCGCCGATGACTTGATGGTGCGCGCAATGCGTGGCCTACTCGAGCGCAACCCAAATGTAGATCCCGCATCTATCGATGATGTCGCAATCGCTGCGGCAACGCAGACCGGTGATCAGGGAATGAATATCGGACGTAGCGCAACACTTCTTGCTGGGCTTCCAAAGACTGTTCCTGGCTACTCAATCGATCGCTGGTGTGCCGGTGCGTTAACTGCAACAACAACAGTTGCTGGTGCAATCGCAATGGGCGCTATCGATATTGCAATCGCTGGTGGCGTTGAACATATGGGTAACCATCCAATGGGTGAATTGATGGATCCCAACCCTCGCTATCTTGCGGAGAAGTTAGTCGAACAAGATGCGCTCGCTATGGGAGCTACTGCTGAACGTTTGCATGATCGCTTTCCGCATCTGACCAAAGAGCGCGCTGATGCTTACGCACTCAACTCACAGATGAAGACCGCGCAGGCTTACGTTGATGGAAAGATTCAACGAGATTTAATTCCAACGGCAGCACGCAGCGCAGAACTTGGATGGACAATCGCTACTGTCGATGAAGCTCCCCGTCCCACAACAACGATGGAGGGTCTTGCAGGGCTGAAGACACCTTTCCGTCCCGCTGGTCGCGTCACTGCTGGAAATTCATCAGGGCTTAACGATGGTGCAACGGCAGCACTCCTTGCTAATGAAGATAAGGCGAAAGAACTCGGTCTTACTATCAAAGCGCGCATGGTGACATTTGCATTTGCTGGTGTTGAACCTGAAGTCATGGGTTACGGACCGGTTCCTTCAACAATCAAGGCTCTCGATAAAGCAGGATTGAAGATTGAAGATATCGGCGCATTTGAGGTCAATGAAGCATTTGCGGTGCAGGTTCTCGCATTTCTCGATCACTTCGGTATTGCAGATGATGATGCTCGCGTTAATCCTTATGGCGGTGCAATTGCAGTGGGCCACCCACTTGCATCATCCGGCGTGCGTTTGATGCTCAACTTGGCGCGCACCTTCGAAGAGAAGCCAGATGTTCGTTATGGAATCACCACAATGTGTATTGGCCTTGGTATGGGCGGAACAATCATTTGGGAAAACCCCCACTTCACAGGAGGCTCAAAGTAATGACCACTGCAATTCAACTTCCCGAAGGTGCCCCTGAAGAAGTCGTCACCAACGCACTTGTGCGCGAAATCGACCTCTCCCCCTTTGGTTTCAACGGCTCACTCGCTCTCATTACTCTCGACAATGGCCATGATCACAACCGTCCCAATACTTTTGGTCCACAGTCATTGATGGCACTCGATGCAGCAATTACTGATGCGGCATCTCGTAAACCTGCAGCGATTGCAATTACAGGTAAGCCTTTTATCTTTGCGGCCGGTGCAGATTTATCGGCGCTTGCATTTCTTAATAAGCGCGAGCAAGCAGTTGCAATTGGAAAATTGGGACACGATGTCTTCCGTCGCTTTGATGAAATCGGCATTCCCACTTTTGCATTTATCAACGGTCTTGCACTCGGTGGTGGGCTCGAAGTGGGGCTTCACTGTAAGTACCGCACACTTTCAGCGACAGCATTTACTGCGCTTCCTGAAGTATTCCTGGGCCTTGTTCCAGGATGGGGTGGAGCGACAATCGTCCCTAAATTGATAGGACCAGAGCGCGCTGTTCAAGTAATTATCGGAAATGCTCTCAATAACAACACCATGATGAAGTCCAAGGATGCACTCGGTCTTGGAATCGTTGATGCTGTCTACGCACCAGCTGATTTTCTTGAAAAGTCTGTGGCATTTGCAGCTTCAATCTTGAGCGGTGCAACAAAGATTGAACGTAAGGATTATTCAAGCGATCCTGCATGGGATTCAGCACTCGCAGCTGGGCGCGCCGCAGCGCTCAAGAAGTACGGTGGTGCAGAGATTGCATCTCCCATCAAGGCGCTTGAACTCATCGCGCAAGCAAAGACAAATACACGCGGTCAAGGATTTGATGCAGAAGATGCAACTCTTGCAGATCTGACAATGTCTGATCCACTCCGCGCCTCTCTCTACGCATTCAATGTCATTCAGAAGAAGCGCAAGAAAGTCGAAGGCGCACCAAAGCCGGCATTGGGTCGCAAAGTTGCTCGCGTTGGCGTTGTCGGTGCTGGTCTTATGGCATCGCAGTTAGCCCTCCTACTTCTTCGTAATCTCAAATGTCCTGTCGTAATGACAGATATCGATCAAGAGCGCGCCGATAAAGGTGTGGCATGGGTAAAGAATGAGCTCGCTAAGTTGGTCGAAAAGAAGCGCATGAGCGCCGAATCTGCCGGCCGACTATCTCTTTTGATTAGCGGCTCTTCAGACCAGCAAGTCTTTGCCGGCTGTGACTTTGTGATTGAAGCAATCTTCGAAGAGTTATCTCTTAAGCAAGAACTCTTTAAGAAGCTTGAAAAGATAGTCGGATCTGAATGCGTTCTTGCGACCAACACCTCTTCCCTATCGGTAGAGCGCATGAGCGAAGGACTTGAACACCCAGAACGCGTCGTTGGTTTCCACTTCTTCAATCCAGTTGCCGTGATGCCACTTCTTGAAGTTGCTCGTACATCAAAGACAGATGATGCAACCACTGCAACGGCTGTCAACATTGGCAAAGAACTAAAGAAGACCATGATCATCTGTAAAGATGCACCTGGCTTTGTCGTAAACCGACTTCTAACTCGCTTCATGGGTGAAATCACCGATGCAGTTGATGAAGGTACAGACCCAGCAACTGCAGATAATGCAATGCGCAGTATTGGTTTCCCAATGTCGCCATTTGAGCTCCTCGGCCTTGTTGGTCCTGGCGTTGCGCTCCATGTCTCTGAAACGCTCAATGCAAACCTTGGTCCTCGCTACCGCATCTCTCCAACGATGCAAGCAATGGTCAAAGAGGGAGTCAAGACTTTCTACATCAAGAACGAGGATGGATCAGTCGGGCCAAATCCTGCAGCTCTTGCTCTCGTTCACAAAGGCACAACACCATCTACTGCCGAAGAGGTTCGTCTACGCGCTCTCAAGGCACTGGCAGAAGAAGCGCGCATGATGCTTGATGAAGGCGTTGTTTCATCTGCTGCAGAGATTGATCTCTGCATGTTGATGGGTGCTGGATGGCCGATGCATCTCGGCGGAATCTTGCCTTACTTAGATCGTGAAGGAATTAGCGAGTCTGTTTGCGGTCAGCGTTTTCATGCGCCGGGAATTGCATCTCTTCCACAGTAGAACTCCACTCGACTATGTCGCGTGAAATCTTCTGAGCAGTAATTCCTAAATCTTCCAGGATTTCTGCGCGCTTCGAATGTTCGATAAATTCAAGTGGAACACCGATGCTATGAAGGGCGACGTTAAGTCCTGCTTCGCGGAAGAGCTCTGAGATAGAACTTGCAATACCTGCATGACGAATTCCATCTTCAAGTACTACAACGCTCTTATAGCGCTGCGCCATGGTTACAAGTGATTGCGGAAGTGGCTTTACCCAGCGAGGATCAATGACCGTTACTCCAACACCTTCACGGTAGGCCTGTGATGCCGCTTCGACGGCAATCGCCGCCATTGCGCCCACGCTGACGAGTAGAACATCTGCGCTTTCACCGCGATAGAGAACATCGATTCCATCGCGACGTTCGAATGCAGGAATATCTGCTTGTACTGCACCCTTTGGAAAACGAATAAGTGATGGTGCATCTGAAATATCAAGTGATTCACGCAAAGTTTCGCGAAGGCGTGCTGCATCACGAGGAGCAGCAACATGAAGCGTTGGAACAATTCCGGTAAGGGCTAAATCCCACATTCCGTTGTGAGATGGGCCGTCATCGCCGGTAATTCCGGCACGGTCGAGAACGAAGGTGACGCCTGCCTTGTGCAAGGCGACATCCATCAACATTTGATCAAATGCGCGGTTGAGGAATGTTGAATAGACAGCAACGACAGGGTGCATGCCGGCAAAGGCAAGGCCGGCAGCACTCGTTACAGCGTGCTGTTCAGCGATGCCGACATCGATGGTGCGATCAGGAAATGCCTTTTCAAACTTATCAAGACCGGTAGGCCCGAGCATTGCTGCGGTAATTGCCACAATATCTTTACGTTCATGGCCCAGTGCAACGAGTTCATCAGAAAATACGCTGGTCCAACTTGTAGCTGACTTACTAAGCGGCGTACCGGTTTCTGGATCAACGATTCCGACGGCATGGAACTTCTCAGCTTCATCCGCAACTGCCGGCTTATGTCCCTTGCCCTTCTCAGTG
>Ga0222712_10003041_pt1 | contig 18640 bp, 8 predicted proteins | sample C33_657DmetaG_FD_165043 | JGI IMG/M metagenome (GOLD analysis project Ga0222712, IMG submission 165043) | Estuarine water microbial communities from San Francisco Bay, California, United States - C33_657D | ecosystem: Environmental > Aquatic > Marine > Unclassified | place: USA: California... | reverse complement strand
TTAAATCCTTTTAGTTCTTTTATCGGCATTGGAATATTTCTTGCAGGCAACTTCACATAAACTTGTGCAACTTCATCGCCATCAAAAGAACCTGTATTTTTTAATGTAAAGCCAACATGCAAAGATTTGTCAGTCTGTTGTATAGCAAGATTGCTGTATTCAAATGCGGTATAACTGAGTCCATGCCCAAATGCATAAAGGGGATTCCCCCTGAAATATTGATAGGTTCTGCCTTTAGAAATGTCATAATCATTCATGGCAGGCAACTCTCCAATGTTATTATAGTATGTAATGGGCAGCCTGCCCGCTGGATTATGATCGCCAAACAATACATCTGCTATGGCATTTCCACCCTGTTCTCCAGGATACCAGGCATTGAGAACAGCTGGAATATTTTTATTGATCCAGTCGATCGACATTGAATTGCCTGCTTCAAGTACCACGACAGTCTTTGGATTTGTCTTGAAGATTTCCTGGATGAAGATTTCCTGATCGATGGACAATTGTATATTCTCTCGGTCACCGCCTTCCTGATCAAAATTCTTGTTGATGCCCAAAACAGCCACTACAACATCTGCGGATTCTGCAGCTGATGCAGCATCTGCAAACAAGTCTTTGATTCCTTGTTTGCTCTCAGGCGACTTCCAAAAAAGCTTGGCAGCAGACTCTCTTCTATAACTGAAATATTCAACCCTTATTTCATATTCCTTTCCAGCTTCAAAATAATAATCTGCTGTGGTTGTTTGCAAAAATTTTCTTCTCCAGGAGTCAATGATTTTCTTTCCATTGATGAACAAGCGGGCACCATCATGAGCCAAATAGCCCAAACTATAATTTCCAGTCAATGCTGTTTTTATTTTTCCTGTCCACCTTACAGAAAGCGGCGTTCCTGGAATAAATGCATCGGGGGGATGATTGGCGGGATCCAAATCGATGTTGACTTCCATCCTGCTTTTGGCTTCCCCCATCAAATCCAAATTGGTGAAATACTCAGCTTTCAAACCACCTGGGAAAAATTCTTTTTCAATCAATTCATAGGCTTCCAGTCCATTCACGGCTTTCCATGGAACGTGTATTACCTTAACCTCATCACCAACCTTGGCCCTTATGCCCTGAAGAATAGATACGGCTGTTCCAGCAGGATTACCACTGTATGAACCAAATTCTGTATTGTTTGAATTGATGCCTACAACGGCAATTGATTTTATACCATTTTTGTTAAGCGGCAGAAATTGATGCTCATTCTTCAGTAACACAATGCTTTCTCTTGCAGCTTGTAATGCCAACGCTTGATGTACCTTCGATCCAATGACATCGGGTGTTATTGTATTGTATGGATTGTTGGCTGGATCATCAAACAAACCCAACTGCATCCTGGCCCTCAAAACCCTATATACCGCAGTGTCAATTTCAGCAATTGTCAGCTTTCCGGTATTTACTGCTTGCAGCAGTGGTTCCTTGTAAATGTCATCCCCGCATTCCAGGTCTAATCCTGCTTTGATTGAAGCTACAGCAGCAGCCTGTTTGGACGCTACAAAATGATGCGCGTCCAGCAAATGGTTGGGCCCACCACAATCTGACACCACATAACCTTGAAATCCCCATTCTTTTCTGAGCACATCATTGATCAGAAAATGGTTTGCACCTGCGGGAATTCCATTCACTGCATTGTAAGATGTCATGATAGCAGCTGCCTCACCTTCAACAATACAGGATTCAAAAGCGGGCAAATAGTATTCCCTCAAAAAGCGGATTGGAACAATGGCGTTGTTTGCAAAACGATTCGTCTCCTGATTGTATACCGCAAAATGCTTGGGAGTAGCCACCGTTTTCAAATAACGGGGATGATTTCCTTGCAAACCCTTCACAAACTGAACGCCCAAGGAACCAGACAAAAAAGGGTCTTCCCCATAACTCTCCTGGGTGCGTCCCCAACGAGGATCGCGGGCCATGTTGACCACTGGTGACCAAAAGGTGAGCAAGTCATTGAACTTCAACAATTGTTTTTTCCCTCCCTCTAACTGATTCCATCTTGCCCTTGCTTCATCCGAAATGGCAGTTGCTACTTGATGCATCAAAGGTCCATTCCAGGTGCTTGCCAACCCAATGGCTTGTGGGAATACTGTAAAATTGCCCGGCCGCACAACACCATGCAAGGCTTCATTGCCATGATAATATTTATCGATGTTAAGTCTAGGGATGGGTTCAGCACTGGCAACCAACATCCCAACTTTTTCTTCAACCGTTAACCGCATCAACAAATCAGTAATCCTCTCTGAATGGCTCAGCTTTTCATTTTTGAAAGCTGGCAAATCCTGTACATAGCCTCTTTCAGCCATAAATACCAAAATACATCCAAGAATAAAGGTGTGGTACTGATGGTTCACTCTGCTTTGCCTCCCCCTTTTTTATATGGACGAGCCCCTACCTTGGCAAACCAAACAGCATATTCCTCCATCATGGCCTTTGCTCTTGCAGCCTCTATACCAGACAAATCATTGATCTCTGTTGGATCTTTTGCAAGATTATACAGAGACCAATATGTTTCTTGAAATTCCTTAACCAGTTTCCAATTTCCTTTTCTGATGGCTTGATTACCTTCATGCTCCCAACAATAGGTTCTCTCAGGTGCCTTGTTCTTTGTCCACAAATAAGAGAAACTTTTACCGGCTAAATTGGAAGATTTTACTCCTGCCAATTCCAGGGCTGTAGGCATCAGATCGACAACATGTCCGATTCCATTGCTGTATCCTTTTGTCGGTTTTATCTTAGCAGGCCATTGTATGATACAAGGGGTAACAATTCCTCCCTCATGCATATAATGCTTGTACTTCTTGAATGGTGTATTGGAGGCGTTTGCCCAACTCTCACCATAAATATGATAAGACCCCCGCTCCCCTATTTTCTTTTCAGGATCGCTCAAGAGCTTTGTATTCACTGTTTCTGCACAAGCGCCATTGTCTGATATGAAAACAATCATCGTATTTTCATATTGTCCATTTGACTTTAGTTTATTGATAAGTCTTCCAATGTTTTGGTCCATCCTGTCAATCATGGCAGCATACACAGCCATCTTCCGGGCCCATACTTTTTTATCAGCCACATTTTCCCAGGCTGGAATGATTTCCGGTCTTTCTGTCAATTGGTAACGATCATCCACCAATCCCAATTGCTTCATTTTTTGAAAACGCTTTTCCCTGGTTACATCCCAACCTTGCAAGTAGAGTGATTCATATTTGGCAATGTCTGGCTCCAGTGCATGCAAGGGAAAATGGGGAGCAGTATAGGCTAAGTAGAGAAAGAAAGGTTTGTCTGATCTGTTAGTTTTGTGCTGATCCAAATACCCCAAAGCATGATCGGTAAATGCATCTGTCATGTAATGCCCTTCCTTGGGAATTTCATAATCCTTGTCATCCAACACAAATTTACGCTTGTCTCTTTCTGCAGGAGTGATTTCAAAAAAACTGGAAGCGCCTGAAATCAATCCATAGTAGCGATCAAAACCTCGCTTCAAAGGCCAATGTTCAGGTCTTTCACCCACATGCCATTTACCAGACATATAAGTACTGTATCCTGTCTTCCTCAATTCCTCTGCAATGGTTGGGAAACTGTCATTCAGAAATCCCTGATAGGATCCTCGTTCAATCGGCGCCTTGGCTAAACCAACCATCCCCCCCATTCCTACCGTATGTGGATATTGACCAGTCAGCAAAGAGGCGCGGGTCGGACAACAACGTGAATTGTTGTAGAATTTTTTCAACTTGAGGCCGTTTGCAGCAAGCTGATCAAGATTGGGTGTATTGACCTCCCCACCATAACAACCCAGATCAGAATAACCCAGATCATCTGCCATGATATAGATGATATTGGGTCTTGGATCAACAGGAATCTTTTTGTGTGAAGGAAATAAAATAAATGAAACAATCAAACAGACAACCAAGCCCAATAAAAATGTGGCTTTTGCATTGAAGATGCCCAACATAGACTGAATACTTATTTTTCCTTTCATGGCTTTACTTTTTTAACTTGATAACTTCAGAACCTGCCAGTAAAAATGCTCCGGCTCCATAAGATTCCCAACTTTCTGCATTGAAATTTCTTTTGGGGTCTGCCCCTATTGGCTGCACCCAGCCTACTTTCCCTTCTGAAGTCAGCAGGGTATTGAGTCCAGTCCAAGCAGCTTTAACCGCAGGAAGAAACGTTTTCCTGTCCAGTATCTTGTTGTTCAACCCCCATGCCAATGCATAACAATTGAAAGCAGAGCCACTTCCCTCTCCACCAGCATAAGCCATTGGATCCAATAAACTTGTTCTCCACAGTCCATCTTCTTGTTGTAAAGACAACAAACGTGAAGACATGTCCTTGAACAGGTTGATATAAAATGCGCGGGTTGGATGATCAGCTGGCATTTCATTCAACAGCCGAACCAGGCCTGCCATCACCCATCCGTTTCCGCGAGACCAAAAAACTTTCTTTCCGTTGGATTCCCTTTTACCGTTACCATTGGCATCGATGAGATAAGATGCATCCCTGGCAAACAGTTTCTCTTCATTGTTGTACAACAACCTGTAGCATTGCATGAAAAGGGTATCTGACAATACCAGGTAAGAAGAATCGTTGAAAGTCTTTGCGAGCTTTGCCAGAGTGGGGGGCGCCATAAACAGTGCATCACACCACCACCAGGTAATCCCATGCCTAATGATTTCTCCACCAGGCACAAGCATTAATTTTTTGATTGAATCAATGCTTGCCTTCAACATCAACGCATTTTTATTGATGCGATAAAGATCGATATAGGTTTGGGTAATGGCAATGTCATCGGCATGATCATATCGCTTGCCTGGGAGCCAATTGTTGCGCGTGCCTATGACCATCAAAGAATCCAGCAATGCAGTTGATTTCGTTGTTTCATATGCCGCAACAACTCCTGTATAAAAAGCTGCATTGGTCCAGGTATTTTCAGGCTTGCCATTGGAATGTTTAAACTGCCAGCCTGAAACCTTCAGCATGGAAGCCTTGATATTGGAAGACTTGAAAATATTGGAAGACTGAGACAAGGCCAGATTAGAAATTGGAATGAGCAGAAATAACAAGATAAATTTGGCTAAGGCCTGTTTTAACTGATGCATGGTTAAGGTTTATATGATTGATTTATTTATTTGTGAATGCCGGATTGTACTTGCCCCTTTCCTTGAATCCTTCAAAAGATTTCATTGCACCAAATCTTGGATAACTTTCAAAGACATCTCCTGATCCCTCTGATCGAGGATCATGCTGTTCTTTGAGTTTGGTTTCCAATAATTTTTTCAATGATGATTTGATTTTTGAGAGTTTTTTATCCTGAGACAAATCGTTGAGGCAGTATGGATCTTTGATGATGTCATACATTTGTTCCCCATTTCTTTTTTCGAAACCAAGGGCAAACAAACCAGGAAAAGACTGGCGTTCCTTGATCATATGCGTTTTGGTAGGGGATGCATCAATGTCCTCATATCCCTCAAATATTTTTACATTGGAATTGCCCTCTTTAGCGATCTGTTTATCGGGTGCCGGATCCCCTGCTGGCCAACGATCGGGGGTATAGTTCTTGATGTACAAATATTGTTGTGTTCTGATTGCCCTGGCAGGATAACCCAAGTTGTCTGGGCGTGCATGGGTATGCCTTTCTCTGCCTGTTAGCACATAAGACCTGGATGGATCTATCAGGCCTGAAGCCTTGGATTGAAGAATGGGGAGCAGAGATTTACCGGTAATGCCATCAAAATGTTTGACGCCAGCCAGATCCATGATGGTTGGAGCCAGATCAATCATGCCTACAAGGTCAGTTACTTTTCGGGATGAGCCATTGATGAAAGGACCGCAAATGGCCAGTGGTATATGTGTTCCATAGTCCTGCAGATTTGCTTTGGCATATGGGAATGCCATACCATTGTCTGCAGTAACAATGATAATGGTATTATCCAATTCTCCTATCGCTTCGAGCATTTTAATCATTGCTCCCAATTGCCTGTCAAACCAACCAATTTCCAATGCATAATCAAGCATATCATTTTTAACCAGATCATCATTGGGTAAAAATTTTGGCACAGTAGAATCACTTGGTTTCAAACCTGCCCTTGTACCAGAACCTGCCTCATAAACCCGGTGTGGTTCGTGGGATCCGTACCAGAAGAAAAAGGGTTTGTCGGCTGGCTTGTCTTTTAGAAAATCATTAAAATTAGCGGCGTAGTCATTGCTGGCAATTCCTTTGGTAGGAACTTTTTCGAATTTCCTTTTGTTGTATTCCGGACCTACAGGGTTTCTATCCCATCCTGCATTTTCAAAATTGCCCGGATCCCAAGCTTTTCCTGTAAAACCAATAAAATAACCAACAGTTTCCAATGCATTGGTAAAAACCGGAAATTTTTTCGGAAAATAACTGGAATGTGTACCAGCTTCTTCCAGTTGCCAGATATTTCTACCTGTAAGCATAGCTGCCCGTGAAGGGCTGCACTGCGGAGCAGCAACAAAAGCATTGGTAAATAGTATCCCACGCTTTGCTACTTCATCAAAATAAGGTGTTTTAAAAATATCCTGACCCAGTGCAGAAACATGTGCAAACGACTGGTCATCTGCTATGGCAAAAAGAATGTTGGGTGGGCGATTGATTGTCTTTGGTTCAGGGACAATAAGCGATTGCTTGCTGCTGAAAACAAGTGACACCAATATTATGATCAAAAAAAATATTATTCTCTTCACATTTTTATAGTTTATTGAAAGATTTTTGCAGGGCTTGTTCAAACTCCCATAAAGGTTTTTGGATGGAAGACTGCCGTTCAATCAATTCAGGTTCAAGAACCTTACTGACTGGGGCTTCAAGTTTTACATCATTTTCAATCAAACGCAGCAAGAGTTCTATTGTCTCTACAGCAATCTGCTTAAGAGGCTGTGATGCCACGGTAATGGATGGAGTAAAAAGCCTAAAAAGATCATTGTCGTCAAAACTCACGACTGCCAAATCATCTGGCATGGATTTCCCCAACTGCTTCAATGCTTCGATACCATGAACGCCTAAATAGTTGGTTGCAAAAAACAAAGCCTCCAATTCAGGATTTTCCTTGACAAAGGACATGATGGATAAAATCATGATTTCGGCGGAATCATCAAATTTTACTTTTAATACAAGCTCCTTCGTACAAGGATTTTTTGATGATTCCATTGCGGCCAAATATCCGCTCTCCCTTTCAATCATTTGAGACATATCACCATGGATGGTAACAAATCCAATTTTTTTATACCCATTGCTGAGCAAATGACGGGTAAGATCAAAGGCTCCCTTAAAATTGTCGAGTACTACTGCATTGGCAGACAGCCCAGGAACTGTTCTGTCCAGCAATACAAAAGGAATCTTATCATTTTTTAACTTCTCAAGTTCTTGAGTTAGGTCTTTGGTTGGTGTGATAATCATTCCATCAACTGAACTGTTGCGCATTTTTCTGATCAGCGCTTTTGCCGTTTTAGGATTGTTGTCGGTACTGCTCAAAAAAACATTGTATCCCCTTTTTGACGCTTCCAATTCAACAACTTTGGCAATGTTGCCAAAGAAGTAGTTGCCAAGGTCTTCTACAATCAAACCAATGGTGTTGGATTTTCCCGTGCGCAGAAGCCTGGCAGCATTATTGGGGCTATAATCCCGTTTTTTGATAAGCTCCAATACTTTGCTGGATGTTGCCTCACTGATACCCATTTCTTCACTCTTACCATTGATTACAAATGACACGGTTGTAATCGAAAGTTCAAGCTCCTTGGCGATATCTTTTATTGAAACTTTTTTTGTCATTGTTTCGAAATCGGTTTTATGGTAAAATCTTTAGCATGGTATTTCCATCAATCCTTGATTCCCCAATTTTTGTTTGGTGAAGATCCCATCTGCAGCATCAAACTTCCTCCTTTTATTAAAGCCGAATGATCGAAAAAAGGTTTTTGGATGGCAGCACCATTGAGGGTTGCAGACTGGATATATAGATTTCCTGCCTTATTGTTCTTGGCTTCAATCACAAACTGCTTTCCAGGATAATATTTTTCATTCAGTTTTATGGTAATCTTGTTGAATATGGGACTGGTAATCTCATAAAAGGGTTTTTCAGATGTTCCTCCATCTGTAGAGAAAATTCCGATTTTCAATAGCACGGCCAATGATCCCATCAATCCCTGGTCTTCATCTCCACTGTATCCTTTTTGTGGAGAGATTCCACTGTAAACTGAATCAATGAGCTGCCTGGTCCAGTACTGTGTCAGCCATGGCTTTCCGGCATAATTGAAGAGGAAAGGTGTCTGCATACAAGGCTGATTGCCGTAATTGATGTACACTCTTCGTTGGGCTTCCCTATCAGGTGGATTCTCAGATTTGCCCGAAACAAAACCATGTTTGCGTGCCTCGGTGAAAGCAAAATTGAGTTTATCGCTAAACTTGTCTTTACCTCCATGGAGGGCAATCAAACCTGGAACATCATGGGGAACAAACCAGCTGTATTGTGCCGCATTGCCCTCATTGAATCCATGCTCATATTGAAGAATATCCACTGGATCAGCCCATTTGCCGCTCCGATCTTTGGCCAACATCCAGCCAATTTCCTTGTTGAAAACATTCTTGTAGTTTCCAGCGCGTTTCATGAAAAGATCATAATCGCTTTGTTTGTTCAAGACCTTTGCAATCTGTGCCATTGCAAAATCCTGGTAAGCATATTCGAGTGTTTGAGCAGCCCCATCCTGGTGAAAGCCATATTTGATGGGATGCAGTGGATGAGGTACATATCCCATTGAAACATACTCTTCAATTCCGCCACCTTTAAACGTCTTGTGTTCATAACCTGCCTTGCTCATCATCCCTCCGGGAAAATGATCCTTGCGCATTCCTTCATAGGCCTTGGCCATATCAAAACCCCTGATGCCTTTGAGGTATGCACTCACGATAAAGGGTGTTGTTGTAGCACCTGTCATCACATAGGTATAATTTCCTCCGGATGGACCACGTGGAATCAAACCACCATCATCATACATTTTCAGCATGGCATTGATGAATTCTTCCGTAACCTCAGGATATACAAGGTGCCAAAGGGTATTGAGAGACCACTGAGCACCCCAATATGAATCTGAATTGTACATCTTGTATTTGGGCTTCCCATCCACTCCCAGTGGGATGTTGCGTGCAACAGGATTTGCTCCCGTATTGTCAATATATGATCCGCTCACATCACTTACAATCCTTCTTCCCTGCAGGGCATGAAAAAGGTCTGTATAAAAACGACGTTGCTCAATATTTGTACCGCCTTCAACTTCTATCCTTCCCAGCCAATTGTCCCATTCTTTTGCAGATTCACGGACCACCTTTGGAAAATCCCAATGGGTCAATTCGGCATTCAGGTTTTTCTTTGCCTCTTCAATGCTCACATATGAGATGGCAACCTTCATCATCCTGACTTCGTTCTCATTGGTTTTGAAGCGAACGAAAGCTCCAGTATGTGGCCCTGAAATTTCTTTTGCAGATTTGATAATTTGACCTTCTTTCCATCCTCCAAACTGTTCAAATGCCTTGTCAAAATCAGCAACAAAATAAACAGTAATCGGCTTCGGCCTTCTAATTGTTGCAGCCATGACAACTTCACCAACAATTTGATTGTTTGAAACCTGACTGACTTTTGCTTCCTGGGTTTCTGATGAGCCCAATACGGTAGTGAAATCAAATTGAATGAAACTTGAATCGGATTTTGGGAAAGTATACCGATGAAAACCCACCCTTGTTGTAGAGGTCAACTCAGCTGTAACGCCATAAGTATTCAACTTTATCTTATGATAGCCTGGCTTTGCAACCTCATTTTGATGGGAATAGGTTGAACCATATACATCCGATCCCAAATGTCCTTTGAATTTTCCTGTAGTTGGGAGTACTGGTATGCCAGACAATTCCCAGCAATGGATATGACTGAAACACCTGATGGTATCTTCATTGTATTTGTACCCTGTATTCCAAACACCTTTCAAATTCATGTCCGGACTCAGGTTGACCATTCCAAAGGGCCTTGTGGCAGAACTGAAATAGAAAAATCTTGAATTGGCTGCATCAACCATCACCTCCACCAGGTCAGACTTTGCCGTTTTGGGTATGGGCTTTTGTGCATACGCCACAGTACTTAACATTGAAAGAAACAAGACAGAAAACAAGAAAGATTTCATCGACATGTGAATCACAATTGTGGTTGATTAAAGCAAAAAATTAAACAAAGAAAAAATGCCAGGTATTCACTACTGATGAAACCTGGCATTTTACAATCAGGATTGAAAATTAATATCCAGGATTCTGTTCAATTCTAGGACTGGAGTTATCAAGCATTCCTTGTGGAATTGGTCTCAACAGGTGCTTTGCAGCAATTTGCGAAACACCAGCACGGCCCCAAGCCGTCCATCCATTGAATTTTGTTGCACGTTCAATGAGTTTTCCTGTACGCTTCAATTGGTACCAACGCTCGTTTCCTTCTCCAAGAAACTCACGTCCATATTCATCCAAAATCATGTCAATGTTGATGGTAGATGGTGTTGCACGGTAAATGGTAACGTTGGTCAATGGATCCAAAACATTTCCTGGATTCGTAGCACACTTGGGTGATTTGCCTGCGTTTGTACCCAAGGCCCTGTCCAAAACCCTGTTATAATAAACATCAGCAGTTCCCAATTTAGCTCCAGTAGCACCTTTTACAATTGCTTCTGCAGCCATCAGGTACAATTCAGCAGACCTGAAAAGGGGATCATTGAAAGTTGAGAATCCATCACCATAGGCGATCCCAGGCTGCCAGAATTTCCAAAACATCGGGCCACCCCAAGACATTGCATCGTTGATCTGTTGGGTTGGGGAGGTAAGTTTACCCAACCAAAAAAGATCTACAACATTTTGAACTGCATATTTCTTTGTTCCACCAGGGATATTAACACCGAGCTGAGCAGTGGATGTCATGGGCACATTCCAAGGCAATACGATGGCAGTGGTATCGCTGATGGCATAAGAAAGTGTCAGGCTTTGAGGATAAGGTTTGTTGGCAGACAATGAAACGGTACCAGCGATGGTTGCATACACAACACTATTGAAAGTGCCTTCGTAACGAACATCCATTTGTGGATCAAACAACCTGTATGCTCCCCAGGTAACATTATGTGCAGGAAGGAACCTGTTGTATGTACCCGTCCTTGATTCCTGTGCTACGCCGTTGGGACCACCACTGAACCTGGTGTGCAGGTCATTGCCTATGGTACCGGTTGAAGTACTCAAATTGGCATCACCATTATACGCTGTACCAGTTCCGTTTGCATATTGCACGGAAAAAATAACTTCCTTGCTGGCGTTGGCAATCGCAACAGAACTTGCTGCAGTAGCAGTTTCCTTTTTGGGATTCTTGTTGTGAATTGGCCAAAGGTTGTTCCAGTTGGATTCCATTGGATACAAGCCAGAAGAGATAAGGTCGTCACAAAGGACAAGCGCACTGGTAAAATCTGCACTTGTTCCACCAAGAGAGTTGTTGAAGTTCCATCCCCTGGTCAGGTAAACTCTTGCAAGCAAAAATTTAGCAGCACCTTTTGTAACCCTGCCAGCATCTTTTTGGGTAACAGGCAATTTTGCAACAGCATCATTGAGATCGTTGATGATCTGCGTGTAAACATCTTTAGCAGCAGTCTTTTTAACTTCAAGGCTTCCTGTTGTTGTCTCTGTCAGCGGCATGGGAATATCACCCCATTGTTGCACTGCCCAAAAGAAAGAGAGAGAGCGAAGGAATTTCGCTTCACCAATTCTTACATTTTTGACAGAATCTACCATACCGGTAACTGCAGTAGCACGGGTAACAGCTGCATTGCAACGGTTTACCTCTCTGTAGAGCATGTCCCAAAGTGACTGGAGTTCGCCAAGTGATGAGTTCAGGCTGATGTCGTATGCGTCATAGGGGCTACCGGATTGAGTGGTCAGCGTTGGGAATAACAAGGTACCAGTCCAACCATTGGCAGAAAACATATCGGTACCATTCAGGGTAGGAATCCTTTGTTGTGTAATATCCCTTAACAAAGGATAGCAAGCATTTACAAGTGTTTCATATCCTGTTGCGGTTGTATAAAAGTTATCCGTGGTGCGATTGGAAGGATTGTACTCATCCAGGAATGTCTTCTTGCATCCTCCGGCAACCAACCCGAGAAGGACAAATGAGCATATATAGCGTATCAAATTATTATTTTTCATGACTATTTTTTTAGAATTGAAATTTAGAACCCAATGTTGAGACCAACGGCATATGTCAGGTTGGGCACATCGTCGATATAGGTATTTGAATTGTATTCAGGATCCATTCCATTGTATTTGGTCCAATAGTTAGGATTGAGTACCTGCATGTAAATCCTCATTCTTTCAATTTTTCTTTTGTCCAATATGCTCTTGGGAACAGTATATCCAACCGTTACATCAGACAAGCGAATAAAACTTGCATCCTCATAACTTCTGGCACCACGGTATGGCTGTGAAACACCAGGACCGTAAAAATCATTGGTTGGGTTATTTTTGGTCCAATAATTCATGACAATCTTGTTGTACCTGCCACCGGTATAGTCAGCCATGGTTCCGTCCAACATACCATTCTTGTACATGGTTCCGTTTCGATAATAAAACAAGAAGGAAAGATCCAGGTTTTTGTAGCTCACCCTGTTTGTCATACCCATGGTGAAATTAGGAAGCTGAGTTCCCAGCCACATTCTATCGTCTTTTCCTGTGGAGTTAGAAATCACACCATCCTTGTTGGTATCAGTAACCTTTACAGATCCTGGGAACTGGCCAAAAGATTTTGCAGCAGTGCTGTCAGCAAGTTGCCAGATTCCAGCAAACTGATAGTCGAAATGAGACCTCACTGGTTTACCAACAAATAGCCCACTTCCTATAACAGATGTCACACCATTGGCAAGTGCTTCAATATTGTTGATGTTTTTAGAAAAATTGATGCTGGTATTCCAGGAGAAATGCTTTGTTTCAATATTTCTTGTATTCAACATGATTTCAAGACCCTTGTTAGAAACCTTACCAACATTGGTAACAACAGAAGAGAAGCCTGTTGAAGTGGGTAGTGTTTGGTTAAGGATCAGGTCACGGGTATTTCTCTTGTACAATTCAACTGTTGCTGAGATCCTGTTATCAAGAAATCCCATGTTCAATCCAAGATTCAGCTCTTGACTCCTTTCCCATTTCAAGTCTTTGTTACCAATCGCCGCTGGAGCAAAAGCACTGACAGCAGTGGCCCCAAAACTGTATGATGTTGTCAACAAACCTGCCTGGGTGCTGTATGCTGCAACGTTGGAATTTCCTACTTCACCATAGCTCACCCGAAGTTTAAGGTCTGAGAAAATATTCAGGTTTTTGATAAAGTTCTCATCGCCTGCCTGCCATGCAAAAGCACCAGATGGGAAAAATGCCCAACGGTTTTCAGTTGCCAGCTGAGAGGCACCGTCCGCACGACCGGTCAAGGTAAAGAGGTATTTGTCGTTGAAAGTATAGTTTACCCTTCCCATGTAGGATTCCAAAGAATTTCTTGAAAATCCACTGGTTGCCGTTGTTGTACCAGTTCCCAGGTTATACCACAATGATCCAAATGGCAGATTGGTTGCAGCAATTGCATAGTTCTCTGCATTGTTCTTGTAAGCACTTTGGAGGGCAGTCGCACTCAGCTTGTGCTTTCCTGTCGCGAGATTGTATGACAATTGGTTGTCAATTGTATAAGTACCCCAGTTTTTTTGTGAGTAGTTGGCTCTTGGAGGGTTTGTCAATTGCGACTTTGACAAGGTGTTCCTGAACTCCCCATTGCGCTCATCGATTGATGATGCTGACAATGAAGATTTGAAGGTCAACCCTTTCAAAAGCGTCAATTCGATGAATGCATTTCCCATTGGATTGGAGATGGTCGTCGTGTTTTGATAAATGCTTGGGTCAGCATCAATCAATGGGTTGGGAACCTGGTTGTCTTTGATTCCCATCCAGATGGAAAGGTCATTCCAGGGACCGATGGCCAAATCGTTTCCTTCACTAGGATTGACGATATCGTTATAATAAATAACTCCAGTAGGCCTTGCCCTGTATGCTGAGCGAAGAATTTCCAAAGAACCTGTTGGATTGGTGCTATAGTTGATGTACGCGGTAATACCTACCCTTAACCAGTTGTTCAAACGGCTGTCCACCGCAGCATTAAGGGTGTATTTTTTAAATGAAGTAGAGGCGATGTTACCATCCTCCTGGATGTATCCACCTGAAAAACGATAAGTAGTACCAGCATTACCACCGGTAACAGCTACAGTAGAATTGGCCATGGTGCTTGGCTTTGCCACAAGTCCGACCCAATCTGTTGATTTTCCACTATTGATCATGTTCATTTCACTTGCAGTGAATGTATTGGCAGTGCCGCCATTGAGAACAACATCAGTGGCAGTAGCCTGATAGAATTGTTGGGCATTCAGCAATTGTGGCAAATGCGCCGGTTGCTTTTGGCCCAGGTAAGAATCAAATGTAACCTTAGGTTTGCCGGCAACACCTTTTTTGGATGTGACAATGATCACACCATTTGCACCCCTTGCACCATAAATGGCTGTGGAAGAAGCATCTTTTAGGATATCAATGGATTGGATATCTTGGGGGTTGATGTCACGCAATCTTGCACCAATAACTCCATCAATCACCACCAATGGTTCTGTTGCACCAGTGATAGTGTTTTGACCACGAATATCGATGGCAAAACCCTGTCCAGGTTTATTGCTTGTTTTTGTAATCACCACACCAGTAACCTGACCCTGAAGGGCTTGGGTGGCATTGGCAGGGTTGGCCCTCACAATATCTCGAGGGGCAAGTGAGCCCACTGCACCAGTGAGGTCTTTCTTCCTTACCGAACCATATCCCACTACAACCACATCTTCGAGTTGTTTGGAATCTGAGGTCAGTTTGATGGATAGATCCGTTTGAGTGGAAACTGCAATTTCTTGTGATCCAAATCCAATGGAATTGATGACAAGAACAGCTTTTCCTGAAGATGGAACATCAATAGAGAACTTACCATCGTTGTTGGTTGTTGTTCCTTTTGTAGTTCCTTTTAACGTGATGCTTGCGCCTGCGATAACAGCGCCGTTGTCTCCCTGAACAGTTCCATTGATTTTGCGTGTTTGTGCAAAAGCAATAGAAGCAATGAATGTTAGGAATGTGACTAATAAAAGTCCTTTTCTCATAATGGCAGTTTTAGTGAACGAGTTTTAAAGATGTTGATCTTCAACAATAAACGATTAAAAATAACAATAAAGGGCTTAGTAAATTATAAAAAATAATAATCTTAAACATAAAAAACATTGAAAAATTCAATGTTTTTTATGTTTAAGGCAGTTAATTTATTTTATCAGTACCCAGGATTCTGGTCGATTTTTGGAAGGGTCAAATCAATCATGCTCTGTGGGATCGGCCTCAGATAATGCTTGGCAGCAATTACTGGAGATCCGGATAAGCCATATCCAATCCATGGGTTGTATTTTGCTCCTCTTGAAATCAAGGTCTGGGTTCTTTTCAAATCATACCAGCGTTGCCCTTCGCCCATGAACTCCCTTCCAGACTCATCCATGATCATGTCTATGGTAATGTTTGACGGAGTTGCCCTATAGGTAACAACATTGGTAACAGGATCTGTTCCTTTTTCAGGATTAGCAGCCCTATTTGGACTTTTACCCGCGTTGGCTGTGCCCAGTGCACGATCAAGCACTCTATTGTAATAAACATCTGCAGTACCAAGTTTTGCACCAGTTGCTCCTTTAACGATGGCTTCAGCAGCCATCAGATAGAGCTCTGCTGCACGAAAAATTGGATCATTCAAAGTTGACCAGCCATCCTGGAATGGAACACTGGGCTGGAAAAACTTCCAAAACATGGGGCTGGCCCAGAACATGTTGTCAACCACTCCTGTGGTAGGAGTCAAAGGTGCGTATCCAACAATTTCACTGATATGGCCAACAGCATATTTCTTGGTACCTCCATTAACATTCAAACCACGCTCTTTGGCTGTTGGCAATGGCCTGTTCCAAGGCAAAATGATGGCAGTAGTATCTCCAACAGCATATGACACATTTATATTCTGAGAGAATGTATTGTTCTTCAAACTAATGGTTTGTGCGACAGTTGCATAAGAAACAGTGTTGAATGTTCCTTCATACCTGGTATCCAGGGTTGGATCAAACATCCGGTATGCTGCCCAGGTAGGATAATTGCGGTCGCCCTGCAATTTTGAATAAAATATGGTTGATCCTCCCGCTTGTGCAACACCGCTTGGGCCATGGCCAAACTGACTGTGCATGTTGTTACCAATCAAGCCTGTTGCAGGATTGCTGTTACCATCTCCATAATAATACTGTGGATTGGCATATTGAACTGCAAAAATAACCTCTTTGCTTGCATTGGCTGTTGCAACTCCAGCAGCAATAGATGGCTGAGCGTTGGTAACTTTTTTATCATGCGTAGGCCAAAGGTTATTCCAGTTGGCCTCTAAAGGATAAAGACCTGAAGCAATCAGTTCATCACAAAGGGCCAAAGAGCTTGTAAAATCTGCCGAACTTCCGCCAAGAGCATTATTGAAATTCCATCCCCTGGTCAAATAGACTTTTGCCAAAAGAAACTTGGCTGCACCTTGTGTTGCACGGCCCTGATCGGTTTGAGAAACAGGCAATGCTGTAACAGCACTGTTCAAATCTGCAATAATCTGTGTGTAGATATCTTTGGAAGCAGATTTAGGCGCTTCTAATTTACCAGAAAGTGATTCTTTCAATGGCATGGGAACATCACCCCACTGCTGTACCAACCAGAAATAACTCAAGGCTCTCAGGAATTTCGCTTCTCCAACCCGAGCAGTTTTTTTGGCGGGGTCCAGGCCAACTACACCATCAGCCCTGTCAACAGCAGCATTACACCTGTTGATCTCTTTGTACAAATCATCCCACAATCCCTGCAAGGCACCAGTAGTAGAATTGAGCCTGATATCATATTGATCCAGTTCGTTGCCAATCTGGTTGGCCTGGTTAAAGAAAATACCGCTCCATCCACCTGCACACATCATGTCTGTCCCTTTTACGGTGAGATTTCTTGATTGGGTGATATTCCTTAACAATGGATAACAAGAGTTGACCAACCCATCATATCCAGCAGGATCCTTGTACATGTTATCTGTAGTTCTGCTGGCTGGATTGTACTCATCAAGAAATGATTTTTTGCAACCCATGAATGAAATTCCTGCCACCAAAAAACAAATTATGGCTTTAGGAAACATCTTAAATATTTTCATAATTCAAATTTTAAATTGATAGACCTTGATTTAGAAGCTTAGGTTTAAACCAAAATTGCAAGTGAGAGAAGGAAAATCATCCTGGTATGCAGAGCCATTGTATTCAGGATCTCCACCATTGAATTTGGTAAAATAAGCAGGGTTGATGATCTGGGCATAAAGCCTCAACCTGTCTACACCCAATTTTTGTAACTTCTCTCTTGAGAGATTGTATCCGACTGTGATGTCTGCAAGCCTCAAGAAACTTGCATCTTCATAATAGAGTGCATCAGAAAAACTTTTGGCAACACCCATACCCCACATTTCATTGGATGGGTTGTTCCTGGTCCAGTAATTCAATTTGAGTCGGGCACCACCACCTGCATCAGAAATATAGCTGCTCATGAAACCATTTTTGAACATGGTACCATTTCTGTAATACATCATTACAGCCAGGTCAAAGTTTTTAAAGCTAACCCTGTTGGTGAAACCGAGGGTGAAATTGGGCAATTGTGATCCCAGGATTACCCTGTCATCCTGACCAAGTACACCTGCACTGATTTTACCATCCTTGTTCTGGTCAACTATGCGAACAGAGCCAGGAACAGCACCATAGGATTTGGCTTGCACACTGTCTTTCAACTGCCAAATGCCATCGGCCTGAAAATACATGAAACTCTTCAATGGATATCCTACAGCAAGAATTGACTCGGGATTGGTATTGCTACCACTGTAGCCAAATTTGGCACCATTGGCCAATTCTTCGAGCTTGTTATTATTTTTTGTAAAGTTGATAGAGCTGGTCCACTGAAAATCTTTTGTTTGGATATTGACTGTGTTCAACAACAACTCAATCCCTTTGTTGGAAACCCTTCCCACATTGGCAATGACTGAGCTGAAACCATTCGTAGTTGGAATGGATTGTCTCATGATCAGGTCCTTGGTTGTACGGTTGTAGACTTCAGCGACTGCAGTAATCCTGTTGTTGAACAAACCGATGTTCAGGCCAAGATTCAGCTCCTGGCTTCTTTCCCAACCAAGGTCTTGGTTCGCAAGGTTGTTGGGGCCAAAACCAATACCGGCAGCTTGTCCGAATGAGTAATTACTGGCCGATGTTAGTGTTGCAGCAGTTGAATAAGGTGAAACAACAGAGTTACCTACCTGACCATAGCTTACGCGCAGTTTAAGGTCAGAAATCGACTTCATTTTCTTAAAGAATTTTTCATCCCCTAAACGCCATGCGAAAGCTCCTGAAGGGAAAAATGCCCATTTGTTTCCTGGGGCCAACTGCGATGCTCCATCAG
>Ga0222712_10003039_pt1 | contig 18643 bp, 24 predicted proteins | sample C33_657DmetaG_FD_165043 | JGI IMG/M metagenome (GOLD analysis project Ga0222712, IMG submission 165043) | Estuarine water microbial communities from San Francisco Bay, California, United States - C33_657D | ecosystem: Environmental > Aquatic > Marine > Unclassified | place: USA: California... | reverse complement strand
CTGGGCACATTGTTATGTCTGGCATGGTTTTTTTTGTTTTGTGCGTTTAAATTAAATAAAAAAAGCTCTTCATTGCGAAGAGCTCTTTTAAATGTTGTCACTGAAAAGCACTGACGACTTAAATTAACATCTAACCCTATTATTTATTATCCTACTAAGTAACGCTTTTTCAACTGATAATAAACCTGTGTAGGTTTCTTATTCATTGTCCAAGCTATTTCCTTAATTGTAAGTCTATCACGCCAAAGTTCAATTAGCGTCTCAACTTCTTGTTCTGTAAATGCACTCATAGTTTACTCATCATATCCCCATTGATAAATCTTGTCTTCAGGGGCTGTAACACGATAATAGTTTCCCACTTGTTTCACTTCAAATGGTACATTGTATTTCTCTGCTATAGCCCTGAAGTTTTCAAGTTCATCTTCTGTTAGCTTTATTGTTTTGGTCTTTACGTGGCTCATACATATAAATCGTTAGTAGGATCACTAATGAAGATATTATGTGAGCAAGAAAACCAAGGGATGGATGAAGCTCCAGAGTCCTTTGCGTAATAATCATCATCATTGTGATCATGTAATACACAAATATGTAAAACCCTAGCATTAATGCAATAAAACTTGTCATATTTTTCATATGTTCTTTCAAAGGTGCTTTCATTATTTTAACCAGCTAATAAATAAATCATCAAAATTATCTAATCCTAATTGAGAGAGACTGAAATGATATTTTGTAAAAGCTTCTTTGAACTTTTCTTTATCAAATCTGTCCAACGACATCACTCTATTAAGAGACAATAACATTCTGTTACTAAGCTTTCCAATATTTGTAAGCTCTTTTGCAAATTCTATTGTTCTTTTAGCTTCTTCATGTCTAAGAATTTTGAATTTTCCAGACTTGATTAGCTCTGTGATGTTTGTTCTTGAAACTGATGTACACATGATTGCAATTGCATATAGAGAGTAGGGTGTACCAGCCTTCAATTCAATCAATTGATTGTAGTCAAGCATTCCTATTTTTGAATACACTCTAATGTAATCACTCACGTGCCAAGGCTTTTGAGAATTATTAATTGTTGTAACCAACTCAACAATCTCTGTCTTCGATGAGAACTTGTTATCAAGAACAACAACAGGATAATTGATTTTCATAAAACTTGCTGTCTTTGCTCTGTTGTGGCCATCTACAATGTACAATTTCTCAATGCCATCGATTAGATCAGTTTTGATTAATTTAACATCATCTATTATACCCCATCTTCTGTAACTTTTAGCAAGCTTTTCTTTATAGCTACTGTCTCTGTTTATTGGAAATTCGAAGATCTTCGCTCCTAACCATGTAGGACCAGCAATCATTCTGTTATCATTTTGAATTTCTATCTTTTTCATGGCTATCAAGAGTTAAAGAGTAAGTCAAAATGATTAACAACATCATTCATTGTGTCCCATTTGTAAACAAAATGAGATCCCACTTCTTGATGTACGCTAATTGAGAAAGGAATGTATGTTCTTGTAAGAAAACTATTACCTTTCAAAGGGGTGAACTCATCCTCATAAGGATAAGAATAGTAAAACGTGTTCTCGTGATCAGTTATCACTATGAACTTCTTTGCTGCTTCAGGCGTATTGATGTCCATCAACACGTCTGTAATTGTTTGATGTGCTTTCATTCGTGTGTTTTGCTTTAAGTTATACATTTGCTTCAATCGTAATGTTAATGCTATAATATGTGAGCCTTTTATCCTGAATGCTCATCAGTCGCACAATAATCAATGTTATTGTTCCATCTTGCTCATGAATTGATCATAAGCATTCAACATTTCTTCTTCGTTTTCTACAGAAGCAACTATCCATCTATTGCTCAATGAAAATCCTTCTGGTAAAGCATCTCTTCTTGCTGAAGCTTTACCAAACTTACATGTAAACTCTTGGTTCCCTGGTTCACAATAGTGAAACTCATTTGGCCCTTGTAAGACAAAGAATGTATCCATTTCAGACATCATTCTATTTTTCATCATTTCATTCAAATGATGATTTATACTGTCCATGACGCTCATTTTTGTTTCTTTAAGTAAATGTGTTGAGGATAGTCTGCTTGAAATACATACTTTGTAACAGGACAAAGCCATAATTCATGGCCATCAGTGATTGAATCGTAGTATGCACCACCATCAACTCTTGCGTGACCAACTGAATCTAGATATGTATCATCATGACCTAGTTTTGTTCTGTGTAATATGTCTGTAGCACCTTCGAAGTGTACATCTGAGAATGACACTGTCACCTCATTGGTATTGTTTGATAATCTATCAAGGTAGGTATCAGATCCTCCAACCATCATCAAGTTAGCCTTTGTTCCAAGCCCTAACGTGAGGAATTCTGGAAGATCTATATACCATATACCGTTTTCTTTATAAAATCTGTGCGTTTGCATTTTTAGAATATAATCTGTGGATTGTATTTAACGAATTCTATCCACCACACGATAAGTGCGATGATTAGCATTCCTAATAGGCTAAAGAATACTATTCCCTCGCCAAATTGTCTTTTACTTATTTTCTTCTTCATTTTCGTTACCAAATAATTGTTCCCATTCTGTTGGATGAATACCAGAGATGATGAACTCACGTTCTTGAACAGATAAATGTGGAAATGCTTCTTGAATAAGTCCAAGTTTACCATTATCAAAATCAATAAGTTGCTCCAGTGTAACATCTATTTCCATTTCTGACATCTTGCCAGATATGATGCTTTTTTTTATTATAATTCCCATTTGTTCTTTTTTTAATTATTCATCATCATAATCATCTTCCCATTCTGTCCAATAAATGACATCATCAGCATACGCATCGTCAATATCTCTATATCCACGATCTATGCACCATTGTAAAGCGTCATGTCCATATTTGAAATATACACATCCATCATCACCAACCCATCCCTCATTCATCCCTTCACCTGTTACGGAACAAGTCCTTGCCCATTTCATAGAAACAGACAAGGAATTGACAATAACAACAATGCAACCATCATCCAGATACACTGTTTGAGAGTTGTTAGATGAACTTTCTGCATTGCTTCTGACTCAGTGTTTCTTCTACTGATCTCTGCATCAACAGCAAGTGTGTACAATGTTCCCATGAAGAATATAAACAGAGAACCAAGGAGATTGTATTCATTAAGACCTCTCTCCATTGCGTAATCAGAAAATATCATCATACCTATCACTCCTAATCCTGCAAGCACAGCAGTTCCTGCTGCTATACCTCTTGCTACTTTTAAATCTAAATCTTTCATTTGTTTTATAAATAATGGTGAATAAATGGAAAACAATACATACTGTCAATTAGGACACATACAACCAATGCTTGCAATGTCTCTCTTCTCGTGCCCTTGAAATTGGGCATTACACATAATGTAATCATGTTCTTGTGCGTTTAAAGTGAATGAATAAAGTAAATGTGAGCCAGATATATGTTACAAAGAACTCAATCTATACTACTCTCACATTTGAACCAGTAGTGTGGCTTTCTTGTGTGCTTTTTGTTAATTAATGCTATACGACATGTCTAAAGAATGAAATCCATCACCATGAATAACACCCTTATACATGCTATTACTGACACTCCTACTCTAATACTCACAACTATTTCTTTATAAAATACAACACAAAGTTTCCATTTCCTCGAGGAAAACTTTATTAAATTGTACATTTACATAAAAACGTTGTATTTTAATAAGAACACATCCTCACACCATATATGATACAACGCAACATGTATTATATATGTCATCAGTTTGCTTGATGAAGCATTGGATTGTGTTTTTATATACGACATTAAGCGCAGCGATTTCTCGCCACGCTATGAATGTCTAAAGGCAAAGGAGCGTTATTGCTCCAATGCCTCTATGTCAGCCTCGCTAAGTTCTGCTTCTGGTTGGAAAGAACCTTTCATGATGCTCTGTAGTACAGCATCAGTCTTGGTCAAGCCAATCATTTGTGCATTGCTTGCGTAACCATCGAATGCCAATCGTGTAACAGTGTTAGTGTTACCTTCAGCATCAGTAATGGTATCTTGTGTCTCAAGCAAGAATGCTGTGTGAACCTTACCAGCCTTGAGGTCTGCAAGGAATGGGTCCTTATCATTAATAGTAAAGACTGTTCCGTTGTAGGTCACTCTAGAATAGGTTTGCCCTGCAAGTGCAGAATCTTTTGCGTAAGGTCTAGCAGATTCTAGGACTCTGAGACGAAAGATTTGTGGGCCTGTGATTTCGATTGCGTTTGCCATCTTAGTTTGTGTTTTGGTTTTAGTTAGATTACGACATGGAGGGACTACCCCAACCTGCCGTGCCCCGCAGGGGGTTTCAATCTGATGTAACCTCCCCTCCCATTGACACAATAGTTTTCCAAATTTTGAAAATTTTGGTGGGGGGCTTCTTACCAATCGTCTCATAAGGAGGGGTGCTCATTGAAAAACAGAAATAATAAAATTTGTTATTTTGGCGGAGGATGTTTTATATTTGTTATAAACCAATGGTGAAATGATTGTACAACGATTAAAGAAGGAGCTGAGTAATGACACAGAAGTATCGCATAGATACTATTCTGTTCTTTCTGCATTGAATGATTTGGAGCTTACAGAGAGAGAAGTTCAGTTGATGTCGTTCATTGCTGTTTCTGGAAGTATTTCTGTTCCTAGTAATAGAGAGAAATTCTGTTCAACATACGAGACAACAGGAGCTACAGTGAATAATATGGTGAGTAAGCTTAAGAAGCGTAACTTGCTTCTCAAGAAAGATGGAAAGATTGTTGTCAATCCGTTGATATCGTTGGATTTCTCAAATGACATTTCGTTAGAGATAAAGATTTTACATGGAGGAAAAGCTTAGTTCGATGTCTCATAGAGATTGGTTTGTCAAGCGGTTGGCAAAACAGCTCAACATAGATGTCAGTGTTGTTGATGAGGTGATTAAGCATCAGTTTGATAGTGTCATTAATGCTACACAAAGACATAAGATAGTGGAGATTTCTGGATGGGGCACATTGAGATGGAGTGATGAAGCTGCTCAGAAAAAGCTTGACACAATGGATGCTCAAATACGTGCTATTAGAAATAAGATTGCATCCTCTGAGAGTGAGACAAAGGTTCAGAAGTGGAATGATGTGATAGATGAGATGCTCTTGAAACGTAAAATATTAATCAATAGAATAAATGAGCTTAACGCAGATTTACGAAGGTTGGAAAAACAATCTGTTTCCAGAAGAAAAACTAAAGGAACAGATCGATCAGGTGGCAGCGGAGAGAATAGCAATTTGTGACGATTGTCAATTCCATTCTAAGAATTACAAGACAATACGTCCAGACGCACATTGCACAAATTGTGGATGTACGCTTTCTGCTAAAACAAAATGTCTTTCATGTGCCTGCCCACTTAACAAGTGGACCCCTGTAATGTCAAGAGAACAAGAAGACGAATATGACGAAGCGACAGAACAATAAAGAAGTGAGGTTTCGTAAGATTAACTTACAGTTTCTCATCGAAACCCTCACACATATATATGATGCAGGAGCTGATTATGTAGATATAGTGGGCACACAGGATGATGTCCAGGACACAATTAACATTATTGTGCAAGAAGAATACATGACAGAGGAGCCCATTGAAGAGGAAGAAGATATTCCTGATGATGACGAGCCTCAAACACTTTCTGATGAAGATATAAACAATTTGATAGATGAATAGAGCTATGGTTGGACAGGAATCCATGTCCGTAATTGAGAGATTGGCAGCGTTATGCGCCACGCCTGGTATTGATGACAAGACCAAGGAGATTGCTAACAAGCAAATACAAGAGTTGCTTAGTGGTCCAATACAGGTGAGTGTGTTAGAGCTGAAGACAGCTGCACAGGGAATTGTAACTCTATCCTAATGGCTGCTCCAAAGAAGACAACATACGTTAATACGGAGCTAGATTGGGCAGAGCAACAGCTTGCTAGCTGGAAGCAATATGTCGATGCCAATCCTTTGCATGAGTTGAAGGATAGGATTGAATGGAAGCCTACAGCTAAGGGTGGAATGCTGCCTATGGTGATTGCTAGTATTGAAAGTCAGGGTAAGTTTATTCAAGAGACAATGAAGAACTATCTGGCTCTTCTTGAAGTGGTGGATAAACTGAGAGAGAAGGAGGAATCGAAGATTGAAATACGTGGTAACGGTGATCTAGGCTCTATGGCTGAGGATTTCCTTAAGGGTAGAAAATGAATCTAGAGAATGTTTCATATAGTGAATGGCTGATTAATCAAACACGCCTTCCTGACAAGAGTTCACAGGAATACAAGCCCTTCTTTGAGTTTCATAAGAAGCTGTGTCTTGATGGATTTATGATGGATGGTGTGTTTATTAATCCATTCCTGTATTGGCATCTCAATCTATGGCATACAGAAGTGGATGTTATGGATGATAGAGGACGCATCTACCAGAAATACGCCAATCCGTCTCTCAGAGATAATGAATGGCTAGTGACAAATGAAATAGACAGGGCCCATGCTGAGAAGCGTGGGTTGGTCATTTTGGGGATTAGACGTTTTGCTAAGTCTGTCTTAGAAGCAAGCTACATTGCATGGGGAGCTACGTTTGATGAGAACTCACAGAACGTTATTGCTGGCTTGAATGCCCCAGATATTAAGCTTATTACAGACAAGCTTGACAAGGGCCTAAACTTCCTGCCAGAATACTTCAGATGGCAGCGTGTAGAGGACAATTGGAAGAATCAAGTGACGTTAGGGATTAAGACAAAAGGAGGAGAGCGTATTCCTTTCTCACAAATCCTAATACGTAACCTTGATGAGGGTAATAACGAAGAAGCTATTGCTGGTACAAAGCCTAGAAAGCTCATCATTGACGAGATTGGTAAGGGGTCCTTCTTACGAGGCTTACAAGCAGCTGTTCCTGGCTTTACAACACCGTTTGGATGGGGATGTTCTCCTATTCTGACAGGTACAGGAGGTGATATGAAGAGGTTTATGGATGCTAAGTCATTGATGTTTGACGTTGATAATTACAACTTCTTGACATACAACAATGATGAGGACACCAAGCGTGTACATGGCTTGTTCATTTCTAATAAATACAGAATGGAAGCCAAAGAACTCTCTACATTAGGAAGCTATCTCAACTCTCCAAAGACTAGTGATTTGCACAATGTGCAAATGTTAGTGTCTAATGAGGAGAAAGCCAACCAAATTACTAATAACAACCTAGAAAGACTAAAGAAAGCTGGCGATAGAGTTGCTTATTTGAAAGAAAAAATGTATTATCCACAGAAGGTGGATGACATATTCCTAAACGAAGACACAAACATCTTTGATATTGAGGCTGCTAAGAGACAGAAGATCAGATTGCTACAGAACGAAAGAACTGGCACACCTGTTATATTATTTAGTGACGAAGGAAAGATTGGGCATGAGTTTACAGACAAGATGCCAATTACAAACTTTCCCTTAAAGAGTACAGACGCTAAGGATGCTCCTGTAGTGATATATGAATTCCCTATAGAGAATCCTCCGTATGGATTGTATGTTGCAGGAGTTGACCCCTACAGACAAGGGCAGGCAAAGTATTCAACTTCACTAGGTTCTGTGTATATTTACAAGAGAATGCACGATCTAACTGGTGAAAAATATCAGGATATGTTCGTAGCTTCGTATTGTGCAAGACCTGATAAGAAGGAAACGTGGGAAGAACAGGCTAGATTACTAATTAAATATTACAACGCTAGGGCTCTCTGTGAAAATGATGATATTTCTTTCATCGAATACATGAAAAGCAAGGGTGATGCGCACTATCTAGAGAAGCAACCACAATGGTTGTTAGAAGTGATTCCAAACACCACCGTCAAACGAGAGTATGGTATTCACAGATCAGCCCAAAAAATAATTGACTACCTACATACATGTCTGAAGAGATACATGGAGGATGTTATTTATTCTGAGAAGGATGATGAAGGAAATGTAACTAAAGAAGTTACAGGTGTGAGCAAGATGTTTGATCCTATGTTGCTTGAAGAAATCATTCAGTATAATGATGAAGGCAACTTTGATAGGATTATTGCAGCGGAACTAGCTATAGCTCAGGCACTTAAGATGGACCCAATATTTGGAAGAATTGGTGGAACAAATGATGACAGGGTGAAGTCGCTGTACAGTAAGAAATTAAAGAGCAACACGCTATTTAGCAGCTCTAGAAATATGTTCAATACGAGAAAAAATAAATTATTTTCATAATGGCAATCATTAGATATACAAAGGACGCAACCATACGATATGCCTATCTTAACATTTTCCCTGATCAATTCAAGACAGAGAAAGAGAAGCAGGATGAGAGTTGGGTGAAAAACACGATGGATTATTTCGCAAACAAGTCGTATGCGGAATACATGAAGAGTCGTGACACGTTTGTTAAAAATTATGACCTTGTAAAGGGCATCCTGAGAATGGAGGACTTTTATCAAGAGCCAGATGTAAAATCATTTACAGAAATACTACAGGGAGACTTAGGGCTTCCTGCCTATGTAAAACATTATTCTATTGTAACAACACCAATCAATGAGCTTGTAGGCGAAATATCTAAGCGTCCAGATACATTTCGTGTAAAGGCATTTGATGATGATAGCCAGTCTGAAGAATTACAATTCAAGACAGATGTGCTGCAACAGTATATCATTTCTCAAGCAAGACAGAGCATATTAGAAAAAGTGGCTATGCAAGGCCAAGAGATTGATGAAGAGCAGCTAGAGCAAATCACAATGGAGCAAGTGAAGGATCAGCTTGATTCTTACACATCTGTAGCAGAGAAGTGGGCCAACCACATTTTGACATGTCAGAAAGCAGAATTCAATCTTAAAGAAAAAAGCGAAGATGCATTTAGAGATATGCTTATTTCTGCTAGAGAGTTCTATCACATCTATGAAGACAACTCCAAGCTTGGATTTAACATAGAAGTGGCTAACCCAAAGAACACATGGTTCTTAACAACACCAGATAGAAAGTGGATTTCTGATCCTACAGGAAGAAACCAAGGAGCGTATGCTGCTGGTACTGTGCAAGTTATGGAATTGTCAGAGATTATTGAGAGTATTCCTGACTTGACAAAAGAAGAGATTGATCACTTGCGAAGCTCATTGCAAGACTACGGACTTATCAACGTTCGTGAATCTAATCTTGGTAATCCTAACGCTGCTGATGGTATTGACTCCATCCAATACGACACATTCGATCCTCTTGTCTTGCAGACAAGAATGATGATTGAAAGTGAGATGAAAGAGAACAACGATGGATTGAAAGACTTCTTAGGTTTGACAACCAACGTGTCTTCATTTGGATACAAATACGTTGTTGTTAGAGCATATTGGATTTCTAAAAGAAAGATTGGTAAATTATCCTATGTAGATGAAATGGGTAATGATCAAACTGTTCTCGTAGACGAAAATTACAAATCAGGTACGATTCCTACACAAACTTCATTGGAATGGGGATGGATTAACCAGTGGTATCAAGGAACTAAGATTGGCCCAGACATTTACCATGTCAAGCCTCTAAAGATTCTTAACTATTGCCCAATCATAGGCACCACATTTGAGGTGAAAAATACAGAAGCTAAGTCATTAGTGGATTTAATGAAGCCATTCCAAGTGTTATATAACATTTGTATGAATCAATTGTACAAATTGTTGGAGAAAGAAATTGGTAATGTCGCTTCTGTAAATATTAGACGTGTTCCTAGACTAAAAGATGGGGATGATCAAGATGCGTTGGACATCTGGGAAATGGAAGCAAGAGAGCGTGGTATTATATTCGATGATGACAGCCCAGAGAATACAAAAGCTGCTGTATCTAACACTACCATTGCAAGAAATATAGACCTTACAAGAACTAGTGAAATTCAATCTAGATATAACCTTGCATTACAACTAAAGAATGAATGTTGGGAACTTATAGGCATGTCTAGACAGCGTTTAGGAAGCGTACAAGCAAGCGAATCTGCTACAGGTGTGAATACAGCTGTCAGTCAGTCATATGCCCAGACAGAGCCTCTATTTGTTGCACACGAGTATGTCCTTGGACAGCTATATCAAGCAATTGTAGATGCAGCACAATATGTAGAAAGTGCTAAACCTATATCTACGCTATCATACATTACATCAGAGGGAGAATCTGCATTTATACAAGTGAATGGTAATGATTTGAAACTACGTGATTTGAAAGTGTTTGTAACAAACAGGCCAGAAGATACACAAATGTTCAACGAGTTGCGTCAATTGTCTCAGGCTGTCATTCAGAATGGTGGCACACTATATGATGTAATAGAATTGTATTCTACTAAGTCTATGAGAGAGATGAAGAAGACATTCAAAACTCTTAAAGATCGTCAGCAGCAAATGCAAGATCAACAGATGCAAATGCAGCAACAACAGCTTGAACAACAGCAACAAATTGCAGCTGCTCAACTACAGGCTCAACAACAGCAGAAACAAGAAGAGCTTGCTAATGAGAACTATCAAAAAGAACTTGATAGAATTAATAAAAAAGAAGTGGCTCTTATTAATGCTGCTGCAAGAGGCGAATCTGCAACACAAGATGTTGATCAATCAGGAACTGCTGATATATTAGAGATATCAAATCTATCTATGCAACAGTCTAAAGCAGCTCAAGATTATCAACTAAAGATGCAGGATATTCAATCTAAAAACAATCAAGCTATGCAGAAGCTACAGCTTGAAAAAGAAAAACTAAATGTTGCTAGAGAGAATATGAAAAATGATGTTGAGGTGGCTAAAATAAATGCTTCTAATAGAGCGTCAAAAAACAATAAGAAATAAAAAATATAGGAAAAAGTATAGTTAATGCTATACGTGTCAAAAAAACAACAATTTTGATTATTCCTTATTTGATTATTTTATAAACGAAAGTACATTTATATCAATAAACCAATCAAATAATTAACTACATATATGGCAGACAACCTAGACACTCCGTCATTTGGTAACTTTGGTATTGAAGAAACGTTGGGAATGGGAGTGGGCAACACAGAATTGTTGAGCGACTTGTTCTCTCCAGAAACTTCTACAGAAGATCCTGATAAACTAGAAGCAATTGTAAAGACAGCTGAAGAACCCCAAGCTCCTAAAAAACCAGAGGTTTCTAAAGGTAAGGAAGTTGTCCAAAAGCTAGATGGTGAGGAACCCACTCCACAAGATGTTTTGAAAAACTTTCTTGGAGACGATGATGATGAGGAAGAAGAAGATGATAATGTTGCAGCACCAGCTAAAGCAGAAGCAAAAGCTGAAGAGTCTGATGAAGACGATGATGTAGCAGAATCACCATTTGTTTCTCTCTCAAAGGACCTTTTCAAACTTGGTGTTTTCACAAAGGATGATGAGGATGAAGATGCTGTAATTGAAACTCCAGAGCAATTCTTGGAAAAGTTCAATTCAGAAAAGAAAAAAGGTGCAATCGAGATTGTTGATAATTTCATTGGTCAGTTTGGAGAGGATTACCAGAAAGCGTTTGATGCCATATTTGTAAAGGGTGTAGACCCTAAAGATTATTTTGGCGTATATAACAACGTAGTGAATTTTGCTGAATTGGACTTGTCCAATGAAGACAACCAAGTGAGAGTGATCAAACAAGCTCTGGCAGACCAGGGATTTGATAGTGATGACATAACAACAGAAGTTGAAAGACTTAGAAACTACGGTGATTTAGAAACAGTTGCTAGCAAGCATCACAAGGTGCTTGTTAAGAAGGAGGCAGCAAAGTTGCAACAAATGGAGCAACTAGCTGAACAACAACTTCAGCAGAAAGCAATGATTCGAAATCAGTATATACAAAATGTTCAGTCTGTTCTTCAAGACAGATTGAAAGCAAAGGAGTTTGATGGAATTCCATTAAACCCCAAATTGGCATCAGAACTACAAGACTTCCTTTTGGTAGATAAGTATAGAACTCCGTCAGGAGAAACCCTGACAGATTTTGACAAGACTATCCTGGAGCTCAAGAGACCTGAGAATCACGCTTTGAAAGTTAAGGTGGGACTTCTTCTGAAAATCTTGGAAAAAGATCCTACACTATCTACCATTCAAAGAACAGGGGTGACTAAGAAGTCAACTCAGTTGTTTGAGGAAGTCGCAAGACAGACCAGTAAAAAACCTGGTTCTGGTGGCAATCCTGGAAAAGCGAACTCATGGTTCTTATAAATTAAATAAACAAAGCTTAAAACAATGGCAATTCAAACAATCCCAGGTTTAACAGGCTTTACCTACGCTCGTGTTGCGTCAATGGACAAACGTGCTGTAGGAAAGCTAACTGATTCAAATCACTTGGAGTCGTTTCACTCCACTGAGCCAGCTGACTATGACAAGAAGATCATCTCCTTGTACACTCAGAGCTCATTGTACAGCAACGACTTCCTTGATATGATCAACAAGTCCACTCCTTACTACATCGACAACAACAGCGATTCTTGGAAGTGGGAAGTTCAAGTTCCTTACAAATTCCCTAAAATCATTGACATCCCTAGCTCCACTGCTGAGTTGAGCAAGCCAGGTATCGATGGTCAGGAATTTCAGGTGGTATTGGACACTAACGAATTCTCTAAGAACGCTATCGTTTCTGTAGGTTCTCGTCAGTATGGTCCAAGATGGTATGCTGTAAAAGATCCAGTTCCTTGGAATGCAGGTTTCCTTTACACTTTCACATTGGTGTCTGATAACCCAATCGTGGATTTCGTAAGCCCTACCTTCTTGCAAATTGGTATCGAACTTGAATTGGTAGATGCTGCAATTGGTGAATTTGATCAGGATCTTCTTGGTTTGCCAAGACTTGGTGAGAAAATCACTATGTTCGAATCTCTTGGTTCTGGATATGGTTTTGAGCACCAAATCACTGCATGGGCTGACGACAAGACTATGCGTGATGCTTCTGGTAAGCCTCTTGATATCTTGGTGTACGCTCCTCAGCGCAGAAACCAACTTCCTCTAACTCGTAACGATGTTAAGTGGGAGCCATTCGTAGAATTCATGTTGAGAAAAGCAATGCTTGAGCTTAAGGTGAAGCGAATGATCTGGTCTAAGCCTGGCACTGTAAAAACTAATGGTTCTAAGCAAGAGTTGAAGCGTGTATCTGCTGGTGTTTACCACAGAATGCGTAACAACGGTAACTTGGTACAATACAACCGTGGAGAATTCTCCGCAAACCTTATCCGTTCCGTGTTTGGAGACTTGTTCTACAGACGTGTGGATGTTAAGGACAGACGAGTGAAAATGTACACTAACGAAGCTGGCTTTGACGTGTTCCAGCAGGCTTTGAAAGCTGATGCATTGAACTCTGGCCTTACCTTCATGGCTGATTCTGGAAACAGATACATGCAAGGAGAAGGACAGCACATCACTTACAACTTTGCATTCGATGCAATGGTTACTCGTGAAACTGGTCGTGTGGAACTTATCCACTTGAAAGAACTTGATCTCCCTCAGTCCAACTTGGAATTTGGTCAGAACAAGAAATCAACTCCAGTGTTCATGGTATTTGATGTGTCTCCAATGTCTGATGGCTCTATGGTAAACAACATCCGTGAGGTACGTATGAAGGGTGCTCCTTCTATGACTTGGGGTTATATCGATGGACGTAGACACCACCTTGGCTTTGCTAAGTCTCAGGGTATGTCTTCTGCCAACAAATTCCCAGGCTACGAAATCTGGATGCAAGATCGTTGCGATGTGTTCATCGAAGACTTGTCAAGAACTGTACTAATCGAAGAAATTCCACAGTTCTAATATAAAATCTCCCCTCGTGTCAATCATGAGGGGAGTTTTATACCTCTCCTTGGGTAGACCCCTAGGACTGACGTGAAAACGTTTCAAAAACAGAGTGTGGGTCAGTGAGCCTAGCCATTTGATTGGCACACTCTGCAAAAACAAACCAATACAAATCAACTACATATGGGTAATAAACTTGGAAAAATCTCCACGATTAAGAAGGAGTACAACAGTGCTGGTATGCAAACCATGCAAGGAGGATTATCGTCAAGAGGACTATCTAGAATTCCAGGAACTGGAGTTTTTAAATATCCTTACAAGGAACTTGATGGAAGATATAGAACAGGCTTAGATGCTGAAGCTGCTTACATCAAAAGAATTGCTGATCCTACAGAACGTGAGATAGAAATCGAACGTGTTACAGCTTTGAGAGAAAAACTTGAGAATGCTCTAGGAGGAATAGATCTTGGACCAAGAGCTCCTTTCTGGAACTACAGCTTGTCTAAGTCTACTGATGACACAGGACATGTTCAGCCAGTTAAGCTTCTAGATGGTGACAACTATTTTGACTTGTCAATTCCATTTCAAGAACTTGCTTTCTCTTGGTTAAGAGTTCACCCAACCATTGCTAGTTCTTATCAAGCATGGGAAAGAGGTGACTATCCAGCAGATACACAATTCTACGTTGTAGATGATGATATCGAAAATGCTGTAGTATTCAAGAAGAAACAATTGATCAACAGAGCTATTGCTAAGTTTGATGCAATGTCTCCTGAGAAAAAGAGAAAAGTAGCAAGACTTCTAGGTCTTCCAGTTACAGAAGATTCTAAAGAAGATTTTGTATACAACCAAGTGGATAACGTTCTTAAGCAAACTGAGTTCAAGTCTGGTAAATATCAAGGATTGTCAACAATCGAAGTATTTAACAGATTTGCAGACATGAAAGAAAACTTACTCCATATTAAAGATTTGGTTAAACAAGCCATTGCACATTCAGTGTACAGAGTTAAGTCCAGTGGACGTGTCTTTGAAGGTGAATATGAAGTGGCAAAAGATGAAGATGAATTGGTGAAGTTCTTGGCTAACGATGATAATCAAGACGAACTAATTACTCTAGAGCAAAAGTTGAAATCTAAGAAACTCGCTTCTGTATGATACCTGTAGATAGTTTATTATATAAAATTGATCAAAAACTAAATAAACTATCGACTAATGAGCATCAGCAGATTCAACTCGAAGATAAAATCTTAGCTTTGAATGAGGCTCAGATAAAGCTTATCAAACAAAAGGTTGATGGATTTAGTGTTGTTAGTGGAATGGGTCTTGACGCTTTCAAAAAGCGTTATGAAGACTTACAAAAACTTGTAATTAATTACAATCGAGGTAAGTTAGACCTACATCTAAAGAATGAAACATTAAATCAATGGGCAGCCAATATTGATTTGCTTGATCCAAAGTACATGTTCTACATTGACAGTTATGTTTTAGCTGACAAGGGAGTGTGCAAGGATCGACAAATTTGGATAAACAAAGACTTGGCAAAACATGGTGATTTGCAGTTCTTATTGAACAACGTTCACTACAAGCCATCTTTCGAATATCAAGAGACATTTAATTTTATCTCCTCAGATGAAATTAGTATATTCACAGACGGAACATTCACTCCTAGTGCGATATATGTCTCTTATATGAGATATCCAATCTACATTGACAAGGCAGGATATATCAGGTTTGACGGCCAACCATCTACAGATGTTAACTGTGAACTTGAAGAATATCTAGAGGATGAGTTGGTTGATCTAACAGTCCAAAACCTTGCAATGTATACAGAGAATGCTTCTGCGGTACAAAGTGCCCAGTTCAGAATACAGACAAATGAATAAATAAACTTAACAAACAAACAAAAAAATGGCTGATTTCTCGTTAACCACCCTTTTTGTAGTTCCAGTAGGGCAAACATCTCTCCCTAGCTCTGGTTCTACTCAGGATCTAACTGCTGGTCAAGTTGGTTTCTTCAAGAACGACTACAGTGTGGCTACAGCTGGCAACATTGCTGCTGCTCCATATTTCTATGTAGCTCAAGGTAGACAAAACACCTACCTACAAGGCTCTAAGCGTTCTGATAAAATCAAGGGTTGCCCATCTGGTTCTGGTTGCTCATCTAACGTAACTGAATGGTACAAAGTATCAGGTTGCGGTACTCCTGCTGTCCAAATTACTGATGTAGGTAACTGGAGCGTACAGTGTGGAGAAGTTGTGACTCTTACTCTAAGAGCTCATTCTAGTTATCTTGACACCTTGTACTTCAACGGTTTCACTCGTTCCGTAACTGTACAGGCTCCTTGCTGCGATTGTGGTGCTGATCCTTGCACTGATGTTGACACCAATGCGTTGATCAACCAGTTCATCTATCAGTTGAACCTTGCTGCTCCTGGTAACAACCCTGACAATATCACATTGTCTGATTTCTACACTTTCGAGAACGTAGGTGGAACTATCCTTCGAATCTCTGGTAAGCCTCTTACTAAATATGGCCAGCCTTGCGATATTGCTGCATTCCCTTGGGAATATGACAGAATGTACTTCCGTACTTTTGTATACCAAGGTCCTGCTACCACTGCTGACTTTATCGTAGCTGATAACTGCAATATCGTTGCTGATCCTGTCGTTGTTCAGAGAGCTTCTTACCCAACTGGTACTGCTGAAGAAATTGCTCAACTTGAGAAAAACTTCTACAGCTATCAAGCAGGTTACTTGAAGCACTTGTACAGAATGAATGGTTACAACGAGAACTTTGAAACTTATGTAACTTCTGGTACCATTTATGATACCTACTACATCAAGTTCAATCAGTATGACCGTTCTGCTTATCAGTGGGGTGATTACATCTATGAGGATAGCATGGTAATTCTTGCTGCTCCTAATGCTGCCACTCCAGGTAATGCTGGTATTGCTGCTGCTGTTGAAGCTGTTCTTGAAGCTGCTCTTGGTACTGTAGTTGATAACAATGTTTGTATCACTACTACTACCACCACAACTTCTACACCTCCAACAACTACTACCACTACTAGCACTTTGATTCCTTAATAGTAGGTAAGTTAAAATTTCTACAACCTATGCCAGAGGGTGAGAGGATTAGTTCTCAAAATCCTCTGGCATTTTCTTTATAACTCCCATGCCAACTCTGCAACTAGACATTCTTGTAGTTCCAACATACAACACGCTAACAATGGCTGTTGCTGACGCATCTACATATCCAACTACTCCACCAAGTGTCACTGCACCAAACTTGGAGGTTAATGTTCCAAACTTTGGGATAGTTAATATTCCATTTGTTGTCAATCAGATAAATGTATTATCATCTTCCAATTTAGGAATTACGCCAGTGGGGACGAATGATCCTCTTCCTGACGGTATTTACTATCTTAAGTATTCAGTGGCACCAGCAAACGTAAACTTTGTTGAGAGGACTATTATGCGTACTGAGAGACTTCAAGAAAAGTTTGATGGAGCATTTATGAAACTTGACATGATGGAATGTGATAGAGCAATTAAGACGCAATCTAAGGTGGAGCTAACAACTATATCATTCTTTATCAATGGAGCTATAGCAGCTGCAAATAATTGTGCTACAGTTGAAGCAAATAAATTGTATCTTCAAGCTGATAAAATGCTGAACAACTTCCTAAGAAATAACTGTGGATGTTCAGGAAATAATTATGCAACCGTAACAACTTATTACTAATATGGCAAAGTGTTCAAGCTGTGGAGCAAGCGTAGGATGTGGATGCAACCTTAAGAATGGTATGTGTGCATATTGTGCAGATAAAAAGAAGGAGTCAATCACAGTACAACCGCCCACCTCTCAAAATCAATAGATATGTTACAACCTAGATTAACTTCCTGTTCTGAATGTGGTGAAATCCCTGATTTGCTGGCTGATATAGAGTGCAAGATTACAGAGGTGGCAAAGAATCTGTACAATAACACTGTGTTTGCACTCAATATGCCAGTTCCATATACAACAATGATAGATCTTCTTAATTACAGAAGAATCTTAACATATAAATATTGTAACCCAGATTACGCTAAAAACTACACAGTTTGTCAAATAGCTAGTAAAGTGAAACTTCTAAAATATAAATAAATGAGCTGCTCTAATTGCTTCAATGGATGCACTGAAATCATATCTGATCAGTGCGTAAGATATACAGGATATAATATCCCTGCCCTTGGTATTTCCAATGGTGACACACTTGCTAGTGTTGAATTACAAATTACAACATTCATCTTAGATCTGTCCACTGGTAATGGCATTATTCCTGTCATTGATCCAGCTGATCTGTGCCCATTGGTGAGTGGGTTTCTCCCAGTGTCTGGTGACATTACACTTAATGATGTTATCTCAGCATTGTTGCAATCAATTTGCGCTTTAAAAACCAATGTTACAGCAATCGATGCAACGCTCGCCACCCTTAATGCCAATTACACAATTGGATGCCTTACAGGTGTAACAGCATCGTCTGATACACATGACATTCTTCAAGCAGCTATCAATAAGCTATGTTTAACAGCTTCTGAACTAACTGCTCTACAGTTGAATGTATCAACCAATTATGTAGAGCTTGCTGATTTGAATACGCTTATTCAAGCTTATTTAGATAGCATTGCACCATCTAACCTTTACAAGAATAACATGGTGCCATACGTAGCGTATGAATACTATGGACCTCTTACAGGATTTGATGTTACAGGAGCAGGCTCTGGTCAATTTATTGATGTGTTTTTGTGTAACGGAAGTAATGGAACACCAGATAAGAGAGGACGTGTT
>Ga0222712_10003038_pt1 | contig 18645 bp, 18 predicted proteins | sample C33_657DmetaG_FD_165043 | JGI IMG/M metagenome (GOLD analysis project Ga0222712, IMG submission 165043) | Estuarine water microbial communities from San Francisco Bay, California, United States - C33_657D | ecosystem: Environmental > Aquatic > Marine > Unclassified | place: USA: California... | reverse complement strand
TGCCATCTACAATAGCTTTAGTGCAGGTGGTGGTATCTCATTTAAATTGAGTGATGTTATCAGTATAGGTCTAGAACAACGCTTTACTTTTTCTGCTTCAGGATATGATTATTTAGATGCTGTAAAAGCAGGTAATAGCAATGATTATTTAGGACAAACAAGTGCTAGAATTAACATTAACCTAGGCGATCGTTCTAGAAAAGTAGCACCGCTTTGGTGGCTTAACCCTAACAACTATTTATACCAAGAAATCAATGCGCCTAAGCACATGAAACTACCAAAGGTTAAATTACCTGACGTAGACAATGATGGCGTAACTGATCAGTTTGACCTAGAACCAAATACACCTGCTGGTGTTGCTGTTGATGCACACGGCCGTGCAAAAGATACAGATGGTGATGGTGTTCCTGATTACAAAGACAAAGAGCTTATTACACTTCAATCTTGCTTCCCAGTAAACAATGATGGCGTAGGTACTTGCCCAGAGCCAGCATGTTGCAAAGAAGTAAAAGAAATGGTGAGTAACTTAAAAACAAATAGCGGATCACTTTGTGAAATAGGTGAATTGTCTACCATCGTTTTTGATAAAAATAAAGCCAAACTTTCTAAAGAAGCTACGGAAACATTAGCTGCTGTTGCTGCTAAAATAAATGCCAATCCAAATTGTAATATCCGTGTATCTGGTTATGGCTATACGTCAAAATCTGCACAGCAATTAAGTTGGGACCGCGTTAACGCAGTAGTTAAATACTTAACTGAAAAGCAAGGTGTTTCTGAAAGCCGATTTATTTATAACGCTGGCGCCGTAGGTAACGAACTTATTGTTACCCTATTTGGAACTACCGAAGCAGGAACCGGAGCAACATCTGCACCGCATCCTAACTTAAAAAAATAAGGTTCGAGAAATTTTTTATAAAATGCAAAATGCCCCGCGTAGCGGGGCATTTTTGTTGGGTAAATTTTTTTTTGCGCAAAATCTAGCTCACTAAATTTAAATGAAGCTCACCAAAATTTTGAAGCGAAGAAATTTTTAAATCCGCGGCACCAAAACGTTCGTCTTTTTGCTGGGTCACATGCGGCACAATCACACATTTCATGCGTGCTGCTTTTGCAGCCACCAGCCCATTAAAGGAGTCTTCGAAGCAAAGACAGTGCGTTGGGTGGGAGCCGAGCATGCTCGCGCAATTTAAATAAACTTGTGGGTGGGGTTTGCCATAAGGTAAGTCTTCGGCGGATGCGGCTGCTTTTACATAAGGCGCAATGCCCGTCATTTTTACAACCAGTTCAATAAGTTCTGGCGGAGACGATGTAGCTAGTCCAATCTTAAAATTTCTTTTGTGAAAAAAATCAAAAATATAAGGTACACCTGGCATCATGTTGCCAGTAGATTCTATTTTTTGTAACACTAAATCAACAATCTTTTTTTCTACCACTTTTAATTCGGTGTCACCAATATTAAAATAGTTAAACCACCATTGTACAAACTCTTTGGTACGCAGTCCTGTTGTTGAATTATATTGTTCCTCCGTTAAGTTAACGCCATACTGTTTAAACACTTCGGCAGCTGCATGATTCCATAGTGGCTCACTATCTACAAGTAGTCCATCGATGTCAAATATTACGGTATCAAGTTGCATGCTGCTATTATTTATGCACAAAAATAGGTTTACTGCCTTGTAATTTAACCTAAACCACTATAATTTTAAACAAAAGCATAACAATTTGTTTACATTCCTTATTTTGCACCACATGTTTAATGTGTTGTTATGAAATTAATAGATCGATTTAGACATATTCGGGTAATACGTACGGTACTATATGCGGTGGTTGGTTTTATTACATATCCTGGTTTGGTTTTAATAAATAAAGTAAAAATAGAAGGCACCGAAAATTTATTTAACCTACCTAAAAAGAATGTTTTATTTGTAAGCAATCACCAAACGTATTTTGCGGATGTAATTGCTTTTGTGCATATTTTTTGTGCAGTTAAATGGAGAAAGCACAATAGGCTAGGTCTTCCTTTTTATTTACTCAATCCATTTACCAATGTTTACATGGTGGCTGCCGCAGAAACCATGAATGCCAATTGGCTTACTAAATTATTTAAGCTTTGTGGTACCCTTACCGTTAAAAGAACATGGCGTGCCGAAGGCAAAGATGTAGAAAGAGAAAGAGATAGCGCCGATACCCAAAAAATAGACCAGGCTTTACACCATAGCTGGGTTATAACATTTCCACAAGGAACAACAAAACCTTTTGCCCCTGGCAGAAAGGGCACGGCGCATATTATTAAAAATAACCAACCCGTTGTGATACCTGTTGTGATCAATGGTTTTTGGAGAGCATTTGATAAAAAAGGACTGAACTTTAAAAAGCGTGGAACCGTATTATCGGTTCGTTTTAAAGAACCCATGGTCATTGACTATACAGCACCCGTAGAGGAAATACTATCTCAAGTAATGGACGCTATTGAGCAGAGTAAAGAATACATGTTAAAAGGAAGACATCATTTACTCGCGCAATTAGAGAAGTAAGCGCAACAACTGAATGCAGCATCATCAACTATCTAGTCTTTAATAAAAAGCGCCCTTAATTCATTCGCATCATCTGGCTTCATTTTGCCGCCAAGTATCAAGCGCAGTTGTCTGCGTCTAAGCGCTCCATCAAACAATCTTTTTTCAAAATCGGTTTCAGGAATTAATTGCGGAACTGCAGTAGGTCTGTTATTAGGGTCTAGTGCAACAAATGTAAAATAGGCTTCGTTGCTTTCGTATTTTTCTTGCTTTTGTAAATCTTCGCCCCACACTTTTACATAAATTTCCATGGAGGTTGTAAAAGCCCTACACACATGTGCTTCTATATGCACAATGTTTCCTAGCTTAATTGGATTTTTAAAACTTAAATTATCTACAGAAGCGGTCATGCTAGGCAGGTTGCAATGTTTACCAGCGGCCATACCGGATGCAATATCCATCCAGTACATGAGTCTTCCTCCCATTAAATTACCAAAAGTATTGGTGTCGTTTGGAAGAACTAGTTCATTCATTACAATAAAACTCTCACTCGCTTTTTTTGCTTCCATAGTAGATTGTATTTATAGCAAAGGTAATAAAGCCAATGCGTATTTGTTCAAGATGGGTAAACTAGATAATAACCTGCTCCAGTGTTTGTAAAAAAGCAGGGTCTACATCGGCTCCAATACCAGGTGCATCATTTAGTTCCAAATGCATGCCTTTGTAGATGGCTCCACCAGTAACAGGATCTATTTTATGCCCTAGTAAACAAGTATCTAAATCGTAAAATTGAATATTATCAAGGCTCATGGCAAGGTGCACTTTTGCACTGAGGGCAAGTCTACTTTCTAGCATGCCACCCATCATACAAGGGATGCCTGCGGCTTCTGCCACTTTGTTAATAGCAAGTGCTTCTTTAATACCACCACTTTTTGCGAGTTTAATATTGATATAAGTGCATGCTTTATTAGCAATCATTCTTTCTGCATCATGGTGTGTGTACACACTTTCGTCTGCCATAATTGCAATGGGAGAAATGCTGCAAAGCGCAGGCAATAAATGATCGTTAAAACTGCGCATGGGTTGTTCGCAAAACTGTATATCATAAGCGCCAAGTCCGGTAAGCGCGGTAACGGCATCATCGTAAGACCATCCCTGATTGGCGTCTATACGAAGTATAATATTTGAACCTACGGCTTCTCTAATTTTTTGAATACGCGCAATATCAGTGGCTGGATCCTTGCCAAGTTTTACTTTAATCATGCGCACGCCATCGGTAACAAATTTTGCAGCGGTATCCGCCATGTTTTCTGGCGTGTCTATTCCAATGGTTAAATCACTTTCAATAACTTTTATACTTCCGCCTAAAAACTTGTATAAAGGAAGCCCTGCATGTTTAGCAGCTAAATCATACAATGCCATATCAAAAGCACTTTTGGCAGTATAGTTGCGTGCAGTATATAAATCAAGTTCTGCAAGTCTTGCATCTATATCAAGTGCATTTTTGTGTTTCCAAATGGCTGCAAAATCTTTTGCCATTTCATAACAGGTAGCCTGCGTTTCACCAACAATCATTGGGAATGCAGAGCATTCGCCTACGCCAATATGCCCTGTGTTGGTATGTATGCGAATAAGTATGTTTTGCGCAAAATGCATGGTACCCGTTGCAATCGTAAACGGCACCATTGGGATCGAATATTTATAGACCTCTATTTTTAAAATTTCCATGCCCAAATTTCTTTAATTATTTAATACGGTCCTTATTTTATTGATAGGCAAACAAAATAGGCCATGTCTTGTTATACTCAAAAACAAAGTCATGGAAACGATCAAAGGTAAACGCGTACTCTTATTTGGTGCAACAGGCGGCATTGGCGCCAAAGTAGCCGAACTATTAATTGGCGGCGGTGCTACCGTGTTTTTGTTGGCTCGAAATACACAAAAGTTAGAGGAAGTTGCATCGCGCTTATCGGTTCAAGCAGGTCAGTATTTTACAGTAGACATTACAGATGCGGCTGCAGTGGACGCTGCCGTAGCTCAAGTGGTTGCAGGTGGCGGGGTGGATATCCTTATTAATGCAGTAGGTGTGGGCATTATTAAGCCCCTAGAAACGCTTACCCATCAAGACTTTATGGATTCCCTTCAAATTAATTTAGTGGGCAGTTTTAATGCTGTTAAAGCCGTCATGCCTGCTATGAAAGAAGCAAAAAAGGGACTTATTATTAATATTCCGGGTGTTTTGGGTAAAGTGCCTATGGCAGGAGCGGCTGCGTATAGTGCCAGTAAATATGGTATTGTTGGAATGATGCAAAGCATTCGAGAAGAAGTAAAACGCACCGAAATCAGAATCACCAACCTCTTTTTGGGTGGGGTGGACAGCCCTTTTTGGGATACCATCGATTTGAGGGTTCAAAAAGACAAAATGATTGTGGCAGAGGAAGCCGCCAGGGCTATCTGGTTTTTATGCCAGCAGCCTAGATCAGGCGTCGTGAGTGAAATGGTGTTACAGCCATTTAATCATCAGGCTATATAAAACGGCTTGGGGTTCTTTTTAAGACACCTGCTATAAATTCTTTTTTATATTGCAACCTGTTCCGATATTCGCGGTCACGAACAATTGTTAGCGATGAATATTTCATTTGAGAATACCCAAAATGCATTTGCCTATAAGTCTACAAAGGCTTTAAAAAGGGCAAAGCTTTTATTTGGCTTTATGGGTTACCCAACACTTGTTCAAATGGGTACAAGATTAGTACCTACGCTTTTAAAAGCAGGACTCCCTATCAAAGGCATTATTAGAAACACCATATTCAAACAGTTTGTGGGCGGTGAAACACTGGCAGAGACCATTCCAGTTGCTCAAATGTTAGCGGAGCATGGGGTAGATGTTATTTTAGATTACGGTGTAGAAGGAAAAGAAGGGGAAGAGAGTTTTGATCATGCCACGCAGGTTTTTATTGACGTGATCAATCATGCAGCATCACAAAAAAATATTCCATTTATTAGTATCAAAGTAACTGGTCTTGCAAGCCATGAACTATTACAAACACTTCACGAAGCACCGCGTTTACGAAGTGGTATTCATGACAACGAAATGGAGCAAGCTGCTTGGGATCGAGTGAGAGAGCGCATGTACGCGATTTGTGAAGCAGCTGCCGAAAAAAATATTGGTGTACTAGTGGATGCCGAAGAAAGTTGGATTCAAGATCCCATAGATAGGTTAACCATGGAAATGATGGCGGAGTTTAACAAACAAAAAGCCGTTGTGTTTAATACCATTCAGCTTTACCGTCACGACCGTTTACATTTTTTACGCATCTCTCATCAAATTGCTGAAGCGCAAGGTTTTGTTTTGGGATTAAAATTAGTACGCGGTGCATACATGGAAAAAGAGCGCGCAGTAGCCCTCGAAAAAAATAAACAGTCGCCGATTCAAATATCCAAAGAAGCCACCGACGCAGACTATGATGAAGCGGTTCGCTTTTGCATGGATCATATTCATTCTACCGCTGTAATTATTGCATCACACAATGAGCAAAGCAATTTATTAGGCGCTAAGTTATTAGATGAAATGATGCTCCCGCACAATCATCCGCATGTACATTTTTCGCAACTATATGGCATGAGTGATACCATCACTTTTAACCTTGCCAAAGAAGGGTTTAATGTAAGCAAGTACCTTCCTTTTGGACCTATTCAAGATGTAATTCCTTATCTCATGCGCAGGGCACAAGAAAATACGAGTGTAAGTGGCCAAACCGGCCGTGAATTATTGCAATTAAAGCGTGAGTTGGCAAGGCGTAAATCCCTGTAAACACTGCGGTGTAGACGCTTTTAGGTATAATTCACAGATTCTCCCCAAATTCCATTTTGGCTCTAAACATCCCACTTGATGGCGTAATTTGCAGTCATGCAGCAATACTTAGATTTACTCCAACATATTTTAGATAACGGTACCGAAAAAACGGACAGAACAGGCACTGGAACCAGGAGCTGTTTTGGCTATCAAATGCGTTTTGATTTGCAAAAAGGTTTTCCAATGGTGACCACAAAAAAGCTGCACGTAAAAAGTATTTTTTATGAATTATTGTGGTTTTTAAAAGGGGATACCAACATCAAATATTTAAAAGAAAATGGTGTTTCAATCTGGGACGAATGGGCCAACGAAGCTGGTGAACTAGGTCCCGTTTATGGTGAGCAGTGGCGCAGTTGGAAAGGAGCGGATGGGGTAGTAGTAGATCAAATCACACAGCTTATTGAGCAAATTAAAAAAACACCTGATAGTAGACGACTTATTGTAAGTGCATGGAATGTGGCAGAGCTTCCAAAAATGGCGCTCATGCCATGTCATACTTTGTTTCAATTTTATGTTGCCGAAGGTAAACTGAGTTGTCAGTTGTATCAGCGTAGTGCCGATGTGTTTTTGGGCGTTCCTTTTAACATTGCATCTTACGCTTTATTAACCATGATGATTGCGCAGGTTTGTGATTTAGAATGTGGCGATTTTGTACATAGTTTTGGTGACGTGCATTTGTACAACAATCATATTGAGCAGGCAAAGCTTCAATTAACAAGAACGCCATTTGAACTTCCTACTTTAAAAATCAATCCTGCGGTAAAAGATATTTTTGGTTTTGATTTTTCAGATTTTACCATAGAAAATTACCAGTGCCATCCAGGAATTAAGGCGCCGGTTGCTATTTAATTTTATTTACTTTTTAACAACATCTATGATTGTTTCTTTAATTGTTGCGGCCGGCACGAACAATGCCATTGGAAAAGACAATCAGTTGTTGTGGCATTTACCCAAAGACCTTCAGTTTTTTAAGCAAACAACCTGGGCCATGCCTGTGGTGATGGGGCGTAAAACCTTTGAATCCCTTGGTGGAAAGCCCCTTAACGGAAGGGTCAATATTATTATTACCAGACAAAAAGATTGGTCGCATGAAGGAGTTGTTGTGGTGCATTCCCTGGCAGACGCGCTATTTTTTGCAAAAGAATCTGATTATAAAGAAGTGTTTATTGCAGGCGGTGGCGAAATATATGCGCAGGCGATGTCTCAGGCAAGTAAGATATACATGACCCGTGTTGATGCGGTTATTGATGGCGATACTTTTTTTCCTGAAATTGAAAGTTCGGACTTTGCCTTATCAAATGAAGTAACTCATGCGGCGCATGAAAAACATGCATATGGTTTTTCTTTTCAAACCTGGCTTCGCAAATAAAATTTTCTAGCTTATTTATGTATGGACACTTTACGTTAGCACTAAAATATTTTCGCTATTTATGTACAGCGGCTAACGGTAAAGGACATGGTGTACATTCTCCATTTGTTTTTGAATTTATTACGCGGGTATTAAATGACCGTCGAAATTTTTATGCATTTGATGCGATCGAAAAAATTAGAGGGCAGTTGTTGTCTAATCACAACACTATCGAAATTGAAGATTTTGGCGCAGGTTCGCGCGTTGCAAAAACCAATACTAGAAAAATAAGTGCAGTTGCCAAGGGGTCGTTAAAGCCCGCAAAATACAGCCAGCTCTTGTTTAGAATGATTGATTTTTATGCACCCAAGCAAATCATTGAACTGGGCACTTCACTGGGTATTACCACGGCGTACTTGGCTTCAGCCAATCCGGCAGCTAGGGTAACCACTTTTGAGGGCTCAACTGCTGTGGCACAAATAGCCGGGCAAAATCATCAGTTATTGGGGCTCAAAAACATCATATTGCTGGAAGGGAACTTTGATGAGCAAGTACCTAAATGGCTCGAACAGCACAAAAGCATTGACTTTGCCTTTATTGATGGCAATCATGCTTTCAAGCCAACCATGGCCTATTTTGAGGCCATTTTAGAAGCGGTCCATGAAAATTCCATCCTCGTTTTTGACGATATCCACTGGAGTGCCGAAATGGAGCAGGCATGGGCTCAAATAAGTGCACACCCCAGGGTTACCCTAAGCATCGATCTATTTTTTATTGGGGTTGTTTTTTTTAGAAAGGAATTTGCTCAAAAACAGCAGGTTTCCATCCGATTTTAAGAAGAATTAATAAAAGGCCTATCCAATAATTAAGTAAATTTGCACATGATTCTTGGAATACTTAAAGAAACCAACAACGATAAACGTGTATCGTTATTACCGGAGCAGGCAGCTGTTTTGGTGGCAAAGCAAGTAAACGTATTAGTAGAAACAGGAGCTGGAAATGCAGCCTATGCATCCGACGCTACCTACACCGACAAAAACGTTACTGTAAAAGACCGTGCTTCTGTATTGTCTACCTCAGATCTTGTACTTTCTATCAATCCTCTTTCTAGCGCCGAAATGGCACAACTAAAACCTGGTGCCGTTGTACTTGGTACATTTCAGCCTTTATTTAATACAGATCTTGTAAAGCAAGCCATCGATAAAAAAGCGAGCTTGTTTAGTATGGATATGATTCCGCGTACCACGCGTGCACAAAGCATGGATGTGTTAAGTAGCCAAGCAAACATTGCAGGTTATAGAGCGGTGTTGTTAGCGGCTACTATGTTTCCAAAATACTTCCCCATGTTTATGACAGCCGCAGGAAGTATCCCGCCGGCTAAAATGGTGATTATTGGTGCAGGTGTTGCAGGGCTTCAGGCTATTGCAACGGCTAAAAGACTCGGTGCTGTTGTAGAAGTATCAGATACCAGACCACAGGTGAAAGAAGAAGTCATGAGCCTTGGTGCTAAATTTATTGAAGTAGAAGGCGCAGCCGATGCATCAAAAGCAGGTGGCTATGCAGTAGAACAATCCGATGAATTTAAACAAAGACAACAACAAAGACTTGCAGAGTCTATTGCTAAAGCAGATATCATTATCACAACAGCACAAATTCCTGGTAAAAAAGCGCCTATATTAATTACCGATGCTATGTTAAAATCTATGAAGCCAGGAAGTGTGGTGATAGATTTAGCAGCTGCTACAGGTGGTAATACCGCTGTTACAAAAAACAATGAAACCATTGTTTATGAAGGCGTAACTATTTTAGGTAATAGTAATTTGGCTTCTGATATGCCTTCTGATGCAAGTAAATTATATGGTAAAAATATTTTGAACTTTTTGCAACTCATCATCACCAAAGAAGGTGCACTCGAATTAAATTTTGAGGATGATTTAGTAAAAGGTTGTTGTATGGCACACGAAGGTGCAGTAGCTAATGAAAGAGTAGCAGCACTGATCAATTAATTTTTTTGAAAAAATAATATGGAAGCAATTTTAAATTGGGCACAAGCACATATCGACATCATCTACATTGTGGTGCTTTCGATTTTTTTAGGTATCGAAGTCATTGGTAGAGTGCCAAGTGTATTGCATACGCCACTTATGAGTGGTGCCAATGCCATTCATGGTGTTGTAATTATTGGCGCCATCATTGTAATGGGTAAAGTAGAGCCAGGACATTATGTAACACTCATCATTGGATTTTTAGCCGTGGTGCTTGGTACACTAAACGTAGTAGGTGGTTTTGTAGTTACAGACCGCATGTTAGAAATGTTTAAGAAAAAGAAGTAATTAAGGTAGCTGCCATTGTAGCATCAAATAAATCATTTATGGAATTAAGTATACTTACAATTTGTTATTTAATAGGGTCCCTTACATTTATTATTGGGCTTAAAATGTTATCACATCCAGAGTCTGCACGTAAGGGCAATATGGTAGCTGCGGTAGGTATGTTTATTGCCATTTTTGGCACTATCTTTTTATACCAAGAAAATGGCGTGGGATTACATAACTACGGCTGGATTTTTGGTGCCTTGGTATTAGGTACTGTTGTTGGAACACTTGCTGCAAAGCGTGTTAAAATGACGGCCATGCCTGAGCTTGTAAGTTTATTTAATGGTATGGGTGGTGCGTGTGCTGCTTTAATTTCTGTTATTGAGTTTGGTCATATTGCTGCTTTGTATAGTGGCGAACATCCTGATCAAGCAGCTCCAACACAGGGCACTTTGCTTACTATATTTTTAGGACTCATTATTGGTGCGGTTTCTTTTGCAGGTAGTATTATCGCATGGGGCAAGCTCAATGGTAAAATCAAAGATTTTTCTTTTAAAGGACAACAGGTATTTAACCTTGTTTTATTTTTCGCAACACTTGCGGTTGCGGGTTATTTAGTAGTAGCCATTGATAGCAGCAACTATGTATTGTTTTACGGCATTTTAGTGGCAGCACTTATTTATGGTGTACTATTTGTACTTCCTATTGGTGGCGCCGATATGCCAGTTGTAATTTCATTATTAAACTCATTTACGGGTGTAGCCGCAGCTTGCGGTGGATTCTTATACAACAACAGCGTTATGTTAACGGGCGGCATCTTAGTAGGTGCTGCTGGTACTTTATTAACGGTGCTCATGTGTAAAGCCATGAACAGAAGCTTAACCAATGTGCTTATTGGATCATTTGGTGGAAATACTGCTGGTGGTGCATCTGCTGCTACTGGTTCTCAAGGCGCGTACAAAGAAATATCTATTTCTGACGCAGCTGTGTGTATGAGTTATGCCAACAAAGTTATTATTGTTCCTGGTTATGGCTTAGCGGTTGCACAGGCGCAACACGTTTGTCACGAACTAGAAAAATTATTAGAAGATAAGGGTGTTGATGTAAAATACGCCATTCATCCAGTGGCAGGTCGTATGCCAGGTCACATGAACGTGTTGTTAGCAGAAGCAGATGTTAGCTATGATAAGCTCATTGAAATGGAAGAAGCCAACGACGAATTTAAATCTACAGACGTGGTACTTATTTTAGGTGCGAACGACGTAGTAAATCCAGCTGCTAAAACAGATCCTGCTTCTCCTATTTATGGCATGCCAATTTTAGAAGTAGAGCAGGCTAAAACAGTGATCGTTAATAAAAGAAGCATGAAGCCTGGTTATGCTGGTATCGAAAATGAATTATTCTTCCAGCCTAAAACGTCTATGTTATTTGGTGATGCAAAAGCTGCGCTACAAAAATTAGTAGCCGAAATTAAATCTTTATAATTTGTCTTTACCTACACCATTTTTACAAACTTTAGAAGGGGTAGTAGGATTTAATAAAGCTGCTTTTGAAGCAGTGCATACTAGCGGCGAAACCGTTACGGCTATTCGTGTAAACCCAAATAAAAATCCAGATCAAATTTTATTTGAACATACAAGTCCAGTGCCTTGGTGCACACACGGATATTATTTAGAGGCACGTCCTTCTTTTACACTAGATCCAAATTTTCATGCTGGTGCTTATTATGTGCAAGACGCGAGTAGTATGTTTTTATGGCAGGCGCTTACACAAGTTGTAGGAGATAGCGATGGTTTAAAAGTGCTTGATTTGTGTGCTGCTCCTGGTGGCAAGTCTACTTTATTAAGTAGTTATTTTGAAAATGGACTCGTTGTTTCAAACGAAGTAATTAAGCAGCGTGCAGCGGTACTTGTAGAAAATACAAGTAAATGGGGCGCGCATAATATGGTGGTTACAAACAATGACCCCTCGCATTTTCAATCACTACCTCAGTTTTTTGATGTGATGGTAGTAGATGCGCCATGTAGTGGGAGTGGGCTTTTCAGAAAAGATCCTTCCGCTATGGATGGATGGAGTACAGACCTTGTGGCACTTTGCGCGCAAAGGCAACAGCGTATTTTAGCTGACGCATTACCGGCGCTGGCACTCGGTGGAATACTCATTTATGCAACTTGTTCTTATGATCCAAACGAAGATGAACATATTGCAGACTGGTTGGTAAACGAAATGGGTTTAACACAACAAGCTATTGATATAAATAATTACCCAGGCATTGTAGAATCAATTGCACCTATTTCTAAAGCTCCTGGTTACCGTTTTTATCCAGATCAAATTAAGGGAGAAGGATTTTTTATTGCGGCCTTTAAAAAAGAAAAAGATTTAGGAACTGCAGTGTCGAGTTTTAAATCTAAAGAGGCGGTTCTCGAAAAGTTGACTAAAAAAATGCAGGAGCAATTAGCAGTGGTTTTGCCTGTTAATGATACGATTGCAACTTTTTTACAATCCGGTATGATCAAAGCAATTCCAACGGTGTTCGAATCAAGTATTTTACAGCTTGCTTCTCAGTTGTATATTAAAAAGGCGGGCGTTTCTGTTGGCGAATTAAAAGGAAAAGATTTTATACCTGCCCACGAGTATGCACTAAGTTATTTGCCACTTGATATATTTAATAGGGTTGATTTAGATAAAGAGCAGGCGCTTTCGTATCTTAGAAGATCCGAATTTAATTGTAGTGGTGAAAAAGGTTGGAATTTGATGCGCTATAATGGACTTGGGTTAGGATGGGCAAAAATTTTACCGAATCGAATCAATAATTATTATCCGCAAGAATGGCGAATTTTAAAAGCATAAATCATACCTATGAAAAATAGATTTTTTTGCACACTAACCGCTGCATTGTTTTTTTTAGCTTGTAATACTAATGCACAAAATGTAGATGCAAATGCATTTGAGCAAAAAATAAACGCAGGTGGTGTGCAAGTGTTAGATGTGAGAACGGCTAGTGAATATAGTGGCAGTCATTTAAAAAATGTAATGCTAGCAGACTGGACAGATAAGGCCCAATTTGCAGAGCGTGTTAAATATTTAGATAAAAACAAAACCCTCTTAGTATACTGTGCAGCTGGTGGTAGAAGTGGACAGGCCGCTGTTTGGTTAAAAGAACAGGGGTTTAAAGAAGTGATTAATTTACAGGGTGGCATAACGGCTTGGAATGCGGCGAGTAAGCCAGTTGTGAGAGAAGGAGGCGCAGTAGAACTTTCTACTGCGGCATTTAATGCAACGATTGCAAGTAGTGGCATTGTGCTAGTAGATATAGGAGCTGCGTGGTGTCCGCCATGTAAAATGATGGAGCCTATATTAGACGAGCTTTCAAAAACCTTGCAAGGCAAGTATACGCTCTTTAAAGTAGATGGTGGCAATGATGTTAGCGTAATGAAACAGTTAGGCGCGGCGGTACTGCCCACTTTTATGGTATATAAGAACGGAAAATTAAGTTGGAAAAAAGAAGGAATAGCAACTTTAGAAGAATTGAAATCAGCGCTTACGCAGTAATTTTAATTTCCTGTATTTATTTTATAGCCCCTTAAAAAATCTGCTACTTTCATTCTTTTTTTGCCTTCTAGTTGCAAATCAAGCACATGAATGTAACCGTCTGCAGAGGCAAATTTTAAGTAGGTTTTACTGTCTGTGCTAACAGATCCTATTTTGTTTGCATGACTGCATATTTCCTTGGCTGATTCAAAAATCTTTAAAATTTTATCGTCAAGTTTGGTAAGTGCACCCGGAAATGGGGAGAGTCCTCTAATTAAATTATAAATACTAGTAGCGTCCTGAGCCCAATTAATGGTGCAGGTTTCGGTAAAAATTTTAGGCGCGTGTTTTAATAGGGAAGGGTCCTCGTTAATAATGGTTTCCTGGTCTTTTTCATCCAATGTATTATTAATAAGCCCAGTTAATGTTTTTACTAAAAGGTTGGCGCCAAGCACCATCATTTTATCATGGATAGTGCCAGCAGTATCAGATTCGCTAATTGGTAATTTGTCTTGTAGTAAAATATTGCCTGTATCTATGGCTGCTTTTAATTTAAAAGTGGTTACGCCTGTTTCTTTTTCGCCATTGATAACAGCCCAGTTAATGGGTGCTGCACCTCTGTATGAAGGAAGTAGAGATCCGTGCACATTAATGGTACCCATGGGCGGCATGTCCCAAACAACTTCTGGCAGCATTCTAAAAGCAACTACTACAAATAGATGTGCATCTAATTTTTTTAACGCCTCTACAAATTCAGGGTCTTTTAGTTTTGTAGGTTGTAATACCGATAAGTTATTTTCTACGGCATACTTTTTTACTGCGCTTTGTTGTAATTGAAGTCCACGGCCAGCTGGCTTATCCGGCGCCGTAACTACCGACACAATATTAAAACCCGCTTTTACTAGTGCGTCTAATGATGCAACAGCAAAAGGGGGTGTTCCCATAAAAACAATACGTGTATCCTTTGGATTCATAGCGCTAAACCTTATTCAAAATCTGTGTAGAGTAAATATTTCTTTCTAATTTTCTTAAAAGCATTGAGCCCTTCTGCCCAACTTGCTCTAATTTCTTTTTCTGAAACGCCAGCAATGATTTGTTTTTGAAGCGCATCATTTCCTGCAAGTTTATTAAAGAAATAATCGGTAGGCTTACCTGATTTTGGTGTAATAAAAAACTTCTCTTTTTCTGGAAATAATTTGTAAGCCTCAATTAAATATCCCAATTGAATTTTACCATCTACTTTTTGTAAAACGTCTTTATCTGTACCTGATAAATTCCAGCCATAACAAACCTGATCTTTTAATTTAGGTTCTTTAGCGCCATCTCTACTGGTTGGCGTAAAAGTATACAAGGTTTTAGGTAAGCTAGGGTGTCCAAAAATAGCAAACGGAAAATCTGTGCCTCGGCCTTCACTTAACACAGTCCCCTCAAACAAACAGTTACTGCCATACCAATACACAGACGACATGGTGCCTAGGTTTGGAGAAGGCTTAACGGGTAAAATGTATTTGCTTTTATGGGTGTAGTTTTTATTTTTAATGATCGTAATGTTTGAAAGTGAAGTAGCGCTCGCTGCAGCTTTAGCCCATTTTTCTCCAATGAGCATTTTAGCATATTCGCCCATTGTCATTCCGTAAACCATAGGAACAGGCTGCATGCCTACAAAGCTTTTGTAAGCGGTATCTAATACCGGACCGTCTACATAAAAACCATTAGGGTTGGGTCGGTCCAAAATAATAAGTGGCTTATTGTTTTCGATCGCCGAATTTATAAATTCCTCCAACGATGATATGAAGGTGTAAAAACGAGTACCTACGTCTTGGATATCAAATAGCATGACGTCAACATCTTGTAAATCGTCGGCACTTGGTCTTCTTTTTTTACCATACAATGAAATTACAGGGATACCTGTTGCAGCATCTTTATAATCGCCCACTTTTTCACCAGCATCGGCAGTGCCTCTAAAACCATGCTCTGGTCCAAAAGCTTTGGTAATATTCATACCTAAACTCAACAGGGTATCTACTAAATGTTTGTTTCCAATGGTAGCGGTATGGTTTGCAAATAAGCCAATTCTTTTACCTTTTAACGCTGGGAGGTATTCGCTGGTTTGATAAGCGCCAGGCTTAATTTCTTGGCTAAAAGCATTCATACTCAGAGCGCAAGACAGTATAAACAGGTATATTTTTTGCATGGATGTGTTTTTTATGACTTTTACGCCCGAAAGTTACTCAAAAATACTTGCCAAAACCTCGTTTTTGGTTTGTACTTTTGCCGTTCGGCCCTGAAAAAAATCTTTCAATTACAAATAAATAACATGCAACAAGTTAAAAAAGGTGATACTGTAAAAGTGCATTATCATGGTAAGTTAACAAATGGTTCTACGTTTGATTCTTCGGAAGGAAGAGAACCACTTGAGTTTGAAGTTGGTGGCGGTATGGTAATCCCAGGCTTTGATGATGGCGTTACAGGTATGGCTATTGGCGAAAAAAAGACAGTTACAATTCCTGCAGATCAGGCTTACGGTCCTAAGCAAGAAGAAATGGTGATGGAATTTCCAAAAGACCGTTTCCCTGAAGACATGGTTCCAGAAGTGGGTATGCAGTTAAATATGAGCAATGGCAGCGGACAAAATTTCCCTGTTGTTATTGTAGAAGTAAAAGAAACAGCTGTTGTACTTGATGCGAACCATCCATTAGCAGGTGAAACACTTATTTTTGATTTAGAATTAGTGTCTATCAATGGCGCTACCTCTATGATCATTATGCCATAGTATAATTTTACAATTTCTTATAAAAGAGCCGCTCTATTTAATGTAGAGCGGCTCTTTTTCGTACATTTAAAACTATGATTCAAGCTTATAATTTTACGGTTACCGAACGGTTTTTAGGTTACGTGCAAATTGATACGCAGAGTGATCCTGCGGCTACTTGTTTTCCTAGCACAGCAAAGCAATTAAAATTAGCGGAACTACTCGTGCAAGAATTACAAGCGATGGGTTTAACAGATGCTTACTCGGATACAAATGGATACACTTATGCAACCATCCCTTCTAATATTAATTATGATGTTCCTGTTGTTTGTTTTTGTAGTCATATAGATACAGCGCCCGATTGCAGTGGTACAGGCGTAAAACCCATACTGCATAAAGATTACACGGGAGAGCCTATTATTTTGCCTGACGATAATAGTCAGGTTATTACCACAGAAGCGTATCCTTATTTAAAGCGTCATATTGGGAATTCAATTATTACAGCTAGCGGTACAACATTACTTGGTGCCGATGATAAAAGTGGTGTAGCCATTATTATGGATATGGCACATTATTTAATGACACATCCAGCTATTAAACACGGCGACATTAAAATTTTATTTACACCCGATGAAGAAGTAGGTAGAGGTACCGAAAAATTAGACCTATCAAAAGTGGGTGCTCATTTTGGATTTACACTTGATGGTGGAGAGGTTGGAACATTTGAAGATGAAACGTTTAGTGCAGATGCTGCCACTATTGTAATTGATGGTGTTAGTGCGCATCCTGGATATGCAAAAGGCAAAATGATCAATGCCATAAAAATTGCAGCAGAAATAGTAGCTGCGTTACCAAAAGATTCTTGGTGCCCCGAGGCCACCAGTGGAAAAGAAGGTTTTGTGCATCCAGTAGGTGTAAATGGTGTTCAAGAAAAAGCAACGATTGATTTTATTGTCCGTGATTTTGACACTGCAACGCTGGCTGTTCATGAAAAAAAATTATTTGATATTGCGCAAAACGTTGTTTCAAAATACCAGGGTGCAACCATTACTTGTTCTGTAACTGAGCAGTACCGAAATATGAAAGAAATTATTGACCAGCACCCGCATATTACAAGCCTAGCAAAAGCGGCCTACGAAAAAGCAGGGCTCAATATGGTTAAAGAGCCCATACGCGGCGGTACAGACGGATCTAGGTTAAGTTTTATGGGCCTTCCTTGCCCTAATATATTTACAGGTATGCAGGCTATTCACAGCAAGCACGAATGGGTGGGGGTAACTGATATGGAGAAATCGGTGGAAGTACTGGTAAATATTTGTACTTTAAATACCAATAGCTTTAACGAAAAGTAATTCTATGTCTTCTACTACATTTGATGCAATTGTTATTGGTTCTGGAATCAGTGGCGGATGGGCTGCCAAAGAGCTCACCGAAAAAGGATTGAAAACAATTGTATTAGAAAGAGGTAGAGACGTTGTTCATTTAAAAGATTATCCAACGGCCACCAAAAATCCTTGGGAGTTTGAGCACCGTAATAAAAAATCCGCTGCATTTGAAAAAGAAAATCCCATTGTTTCTAGATGTTATGCATTTGGTGAATCGTCGGAACACTTTTTTGTAAAAGATGCAGAGCATCCATACGTCCAAGAAAAACCTTACGACTGGATTAGGGGTTATCAAGTAGGTGGTAAATCTCTTTTATGGGCAAGACAAACGCAGCGCTGGAGTAAATACGATTTTGAAGGGCCAAAGCGCGATGGCTTTGCAGTAGACTGGCCCATCAGATACGAAGACATCGATGCATGGTATACCCATGTCGAAAAATTTGCCGGCATAAGCGGTAATAAGGATGGATTGGATACACTTCCGGATGGCGATTTTTTGCCTCCTTGGGAAATGAATTGTGTAGAGAAAGAATTGGTCAATAAAATTAATACGAGTTATCAAGATAGGCGTGTTATTCAGGGGCGCTGTGCGCACTTAACAAAGCCAAACCCCGTGCATTTGGAACAGGGACGCGGACAGTGTCAGGCTAGAAGTTTATGCGAAAGAGGTTGTCCATTTGGTGGTTATTTTAGTAGCAATGCAGCTACACTTCCTTGGGCACAAAAAACAGGAAATTTAACACTTCGCCCTAACTCTGTGGTGCATTCCATTATTTATGATGATGCAACAAAAAAAGCAACAGGCGTAAAAGTGATTGATGCAGTTACAAAAGAGGAAATTATTTTTACTGCAAAAATCATTTTTGTAAATGCGGCCTGCATTAATACCAATTTGATTCTATTAAATTCTATATCCAAAAGATTTCCAAATGGCCTTGGTAACGA
>Ga0222712_10003037_pt1 | contig 18646 bp, 23 predicted proteins | sample C33_657DmetaG_FD_165043 | JGI IMG/M metagenome (GOLD analysis project Ga0222712, IMG submission 165043) | Estuarine water microbial communities from San Francisco Bay, California, United States - C33_657D | ecosystem: Environmental > Aquatic > Marine > Unclassified | place: USA: California... | reverse complement strand
TTTGTGCTTCCCACAGTTTGAGCAACCGCAGCACTGCTTAACAAAAAGCCAACGAAGAATACGAATAATTTTTTCATACATAGTTTAGTTATATTATGTCTATAAATATAAAAAAGGAGTTTATTAACTCCCCTTCTCATAACATTCTTTACATAGTTGCCCCGCTCCTTCGATGTATCCATTCCTCAAATCAATGTGAGTAGATTTTAGATAAGGTACAGTTTCTCCACACATTATACACTTCTCATACTCATCGGAATCAGGTCTAATAATTCCTTTTACCAACCCATCTTCACCGATTACTAAACCAAAATGTTCATCATCGAATTGAGGCCCTCTTTGGTTTCTCTCTTCTTGCCAAAATTTGTTTCTTACCAATCTACCTAATTCAGCATCGTTAGGTGTATCGTAAATTTCTTTCTTAGTGATTATAACATTCATATTATTATTTTAATATAATATATGAATTTATTTAGAAATTACCAAATTTTAAATTATTGGGTTTTTATATGCCTGTTGCTTTAAATGATATAATAAAGATGGATATCCTTTTAAATTTACTAACGGATTATTATATGGATTATAATTTACACCACTTTGAATAAAATAAGTTTCCGCAGAATGTCGAGTGTTAAAATCCCAATAATTATTTTCGTTAATTGTCTTTAAATATCTTGCACTCATATACCAAAAATTTCCTGCATATAAACCCTCGCTCCAACTTGGAATCCCCATCAATACACCGGCAGTATCAAATCCTAAATTAATTTTATCTATGTAAAAGTTTGATTTATCTATTAATTCTTTCTCTAAAAATTCCCTCCACTCAACATTTGCATTATAAGAATTCACTGCACTTTTTGTGTGTAAGTAAAAAATAATGTCATCATCATTAAAAGTTTCCTTATTTTTATAAAGTTTAAAAAGTGTAGCCCATTCATTTTCAGAATATTGGACTACACTTTCTATGTAATTAAATTTTTCAGTAAAATTATTTTGTATTCTTTCGAATTGCTCCTTACTTATTTCTACCCCTCTTTTATTTGGGTAAATGTGATGATAAATATATAACATTAAATTTGATTAGGCAAGTAAATGATAATATTCCTTAAAGTGTTTTATTCTGTCGGGTAATCCAATAGTTCCACCATTTACTCTTTTTGTGATTGATGTTACTACCGCATCAGTTGCACCACCATCAGCCAATTTGTTCAATCCATTTTTAGACCAGAACCATGCTGCTGATAATAGTGCGTATTTACCACTTACCACATCTGGATTAGAAGTAATGTTTTCTCCAATTGCTTTACCAAATTGTGTATAGTTATCCTTTCCTGTCAATTGGATATATCCTCTGCCTCTAAATTTGTAGCCATCACCACTCGCTTCATCACCATTAGCCATACGATTTGCATATACTTTGTTAGCAATCTTTTGTGGATTTCTTTGATAAGCATTTGCAATAGCTTCGGTTGGGAAATATTTTTTAAATATACCCATCAAACCTTTTGCTGAATAGTTTAAGTTTTCTTGTGTTGCTCTAAACCCACCGCTCTCATGTCCACATTGTGCTAAAAAGTGTGCCAATCTTAGTGGTGAATTAATTTCAAACTTAGCTGCTGTATCAGGAATCATTGCGATTACTGCATCAGGAATGTGACCTTTTAATTTATCTAACTTCAATCCACCCACAGATACTATTGGAACTTCAGGCTGCGGAGTTGGTGTTGAACCCCCCATTATTTTTGCCCAAGTTCCATCACCTACAATTCCATCAGCGGTTAAACCATTTTTTGCTTGAAATGCCTTTACTGCTTCTTCAGTTTTTGGCCCAAAATTACCAATAGGCTCTAAACCTAATTTAATTTGTAATTGCTTTACACTTTCGTTGTTATCTCCTCTTTTTAATAACATATTCTTATTATTTAAATTATCCTAATTCTTCTTCTGCACCCGCATCTAACTTATTCTTATCATGTTCCGCTTTTCTATTGATGTATTTATCAACTGAAGCGATACCGAAAGAACCTAAAGTGATTACCAAAAATCCGTTAAAGATATATTCGTTAATCAATAATTCTTTACCCAACCATCCTGTTACTAAATCTACTATCAATGCCAATACCATACAAGCGAATGATAGAAACCCTACAACTGATTTTTCGTTGATGTCATTGTTGTCTTTGAAAAGTTCTTTTAAAAAACCCATTTTTATTTAATTTATTGTTTACTATAACAATTAGTAACCTTTTTTATTAGCCCACTTGCTCCGCATCATCATCCTTTATCTTTCCACATTTTAAACATTCCAAATCACCATCGTTATCGGAATCTCCCCAAATGTGTTCACATTGTCTGTGTGCGAAATATACATCAATCTTACCATCACCATCAAAGTCAATACCATCCATAGTACCATCACCATCTTCGTCTACCTCAACACCTGTTCTCGGTTGTGCTTTAGGAGCTGGTTTTGTTTCTACCACTTCAACTACTTTTTCTTCTTTTGGTTTGTTAGCTTCAATCAAATTGATTTCATGTGCGTGATTTGCAGCTTGCACAAATGCATCTGGAATAAGTGGAGTTACTGGTTTGTTACTTTCTTTGATATCATTAACACTACCCAATGCTACACCATCTTCCTCATCCATTTTCTGAACTAACATCTTATCCTTATCGGTATCACTAAACCAATAGTCAATGATTTTACCATAAGAACCAATGAAAGCTCCTAACAATAAAAGTAGAAGTTCTTTCCATTCTCCACTAATTGCGGTTTGACCTATAATAGCACCAAAGATACCCATTATAATAATCATAAAACCACCCAATACAATCGCAGTGATAAACCATCTGCGTTTCATCATAGAGTTTAATAGGTCTTTAAAACCTGTTGGTGCTTGTTCTGCCATTATTTCTTTGTTTTTTCAGCGTGTATCATAGCCCATATAAAAAAGGCTATGAAAAAAATTGTAACACCTATTTTATATCCTACCACTCAGGAGCTTTTTCTTTAAACTCATCACCCTCTTTCTTTTTAACAGGTGCTGCTGGTTTTTCTACAACTTTTTCTCTTTCAATAATTTTAGTTGTTCCACCACCTGCTGCTTGAGATTGTGTGTTTGAGTTTTGAATGTTGATTACAGGAGCGGGTGCTTGTTGAACAGGAGCTGGCTCATCACCGCCTGTGATTTGAGTTACACCCCAAGTTCCTAAACCCATAACTGCTGTTGTAGCAACACCGATAATGGTCTTTTTTAATCCAGACCAAGTTCCATCATTGTTTTCTAATTCTTCTGACATTTTATTTAAATTTATAGTTTGTTAAAATCCGTGATACCTAATAACTTTCCTGCTGAATCATATAATCCGATTCTATATGCGGAAGATGGTAAAGCGGTAGTATAAACTTTAAGTAAATTATCACCTGCATTAACTTCAGCAGTTTCTTTGGATATAACTCTATTTGCAATATCAAATATCTTTATAGTAACAACTCCTTTGTTCTCTATTTTAACATTCATAGCCACTTCAGTAGTTACGAATGTAGATTGTAATTTTATACCAGACACACCATTTATTTGTAATTCACTTGTAGGAACTACTGGTGTAGGTGCAAAATCATCCTTAAAGCAACCTGTTATTCCTAAAGAAATAATCAAAAAAAGTGCTAATTTTTTCATTTTAGTTTATTGTTAAGTTTGTTTTGTTAAGTTCTTTTTTCTCAACATTTTCTAAAACCAAATATAAATATTTACTTTGTAGTGATTTAGTATAAATCTTTATTTTATTCTCCCCCAATTTTCCTTTAATTTTTTCCTTGCTGATTACCTGATTTGTTTGCTTATCTACCAATTTTAAAATATACTCTGCTTCAGTATCCAATTTAAACATAATCTCATCACCATCTGATACTGAAGATTCCGATACTGAAAATACATCCACTATCGGTTTTGGCTGTGGTATTGGATTTATTTCTTCTTTATAACAAGAAATCATAAAAACCATACAACACAATATTATAAATTTAATCCATTTCATATTTTAAAATTGAAAGTTTGTTCCTATCATAAACATTATTGGGTTTTCTTTTTTGTACCCCGCAGATTCAACTAACCAATCCCAAGTTGTGTTATATCTTATATTAGTATTCAGTACAAATCTTTTAGTTATTTTCCAATCCAAAGATGTACCATAGTAAAGGTCTACATTGAAATTTTTTACATACCCAAAATTATAATCAATGCCATCTTTATATTTTGTATATGCATCACTCATGGCAAATATTTGTGGAGATATATTAACTCTTTTCGTTTTAATTGTATAAGTGTACATCAACATACCCCTTAAAGTAAATTCATTTGATGCGGGTACTGTTGGGTAAATTAAATCTAAAAAATCACCATTTTCATCAACAGTATACTCGCCTTCCCACTCACCCTGATAAGAATTCCAAAATGTTTTAGATACAATAAAACTATAACCAAATGTTCCCCACTTTTTTGTTCTGTGAACATCTATTAGTGAAATATTAATATCCTTTTGAAAGTTAAAATCGGTTGAGTAGAATGTTTGTAAGGTAGTAGTTCTATTTTCAGTATTTCTTGATAAACCATAACCAACTCCATAATATTTCCAAGCAGGATTTATTGATGCCGCAAATGAATGACCCCATTTTCCATTTAGAGATGATTTACTATATCCTAAATTTAATGTTGTGGATATTTGTCTACCAATTATACCAACTGAAAGATTTGATGATGAAAGTATATCTTTTGAAAAATCAATGTAAGATTCTAAAATACCCAAATCGTTCCAATCATCGGTTTCTTCAAACAATTCTCTATTTGTCAATTCCAATGTGTCAGGTGTTGATATTTGTGCAGTTGAAACGAAACTGATACAAAGTAGTGATAATATGATTATTAGTTTTTTCACTTATATTATAAATTTAATAATTTACTTTTTATCTCTTTGGAAAAAACACCTGAAATACTCAAATAATCAAATACATATTTTGGTTGTATGCCCGCATTCATTATCCAGTTTTCAGTTTCAGTATCACCTATTGGATATGCTACTTCTACACTTCCTTCTACTACGCTCCAAAAATCAGCAAGTTGACATTTAACTGATACAATTTTGTATTTACCAGTCTTTAATAAGAAATTCTTCATTTCATCTTCTCCAAATTCTAATTTAAATCCCATAATTTTTATTTTTTATTGAACCTTTACATTTATTTTATTTAATGATGTGTTAAGTGTTTCAACACTCTTCACAGAAATCAATCCTAATAGGTTTGTAACAGCTGTCTTTGGTTTAAATGTAACTTTGTACCCAATGTTAGAGATCGTTCCACCAGAGGTACTTAAACTACCTATACTGATGAATGTGCCATTATTCCTACCAAAGTTTGTGGATTGAGTATTGTTAAATTCAACTTTTGAAAAATCTAATATTGAATTATCGAAATAAACATCAAATTGAGTTGCTCCTATTTGATTACCATTTGGATTTAATACAATAGTTGCAATAATGCTTTCCCCATCTTTTTCCATCATAATATCCGCTTCTACATCACCTACTGAATTAGTTGACACTGCCATTGATTTAATTTCAGACACCGAACTATTTGCCGATGCAACAAATCCTGTTGGTTGGGATGAATGCGAAAGATTTACATCCCCTTTCCAAGCTATATCTAAACTATAAAAATTAAGTGTACCATTTGTAAATGTGAATGGGTATCTATATCGTGTGATTCCTGTATATGTGTTCCAATTCTGCTTTGTAATGTTATCATATGAAGTTGATGTTACAATCTTCATAATATCACCTAATGCCGGTGGATTTGGCCATAAAGAAGTTGTACCTTGTAAATGTGTTAGTAATGCGTAACAATCTCTTTCATCAAACATTCCATCATCGTTTACATCTGCATTATGGAATTGAATACCTGATGTAAAATATTTGCTTTCATCTCCCAATATTCCTCTATCTGCAAATTCTTTAAATGCTAAATAAACATCACCAACAGTAACTGCACTTCCTAACAATGTAAGTAAATCACTTTGTTGAATATCCATAGAAATTTTATGGTATTTAAACATTGTGTTTTGTTGAAAGGTAAATTCTGCTCTTGTACCATACCAACCATCTTGTAATCTTAATTGAGCTTGGTATGCCGATGATGTGATTTTATCTGTAAGATTACCTGGCATTACATATATTTTCCACCAACCACTTATATTGTTTACTGTCACCGGCCCATTGTAAATATCGAACAATTGAATCGATTTTACATCGTTTGGTGATATACCTGTACCATCGAATTCTCTTTGGTCTATTAGTAATTGGTGTCCACCTAAACTTGAATTGTAAGGATTTATAATTGCCCATTCTACTTGGCCGGCAGATGTCGAAGCCTTGTAACCATCTCCGTTGATTTGTGCTGTATCTATTTGTGTTGTTAAATCTACTCTACCAATACCATTAAGTGCAACCAAAGTGTTGTTTGTATTGTATGTAATATCATCAGTAGAAGTTATTACCTTTGATTTAAATTTTGTTTCATCTACATTATTTCCGAAATTGAATGTGAATTGCGCTCTTAATGTGTTTCCATTTGAATGACTAACACTATTAGAAACGAATTCAGTAAAAGTTTGGTCATCAGGATTAGTCCAAGTTCCAAATTCAACCACATACGCGCAACTGAAATGATTTGGTAAATCGTTCCATTGTGAACCACCACCCCATTTAGTTACTGCGTAATGTTCTCCGCCTGCATTATTTGGTTCACCGGGTGCCCAGTTATTGTATTGCCCTTGTATGTTCCCTGCGGTTTGTCCGTTTGAAGTTTTAATTAATGTTCCGTTTTCAGGCCCTGCATCTATTCTCCAATATCCTTCTTGCGCAACATCACTCAAAGCAAACCATATATTTTGTTGTGGTACATTTTGTTGAATAAAGTTATCTTCATCTGATGATGTTAGTGTTACCAAATAACCAGTTTGACCTTTGAAAGTTTGTTGTGATGAAAGTAGTTTAGCATTTGAGTATGTTGCACCTGATGATATTGGTCTATAAAAGTGTCCGTTTGTTGGATTATAGTAATATCCTGTTGGGTTTATCGTTGCCGATACTGATATTTGAATAGTCCCAGCGGTTGCGGTTGTATTCACTTTCAATGTTGCCAATGCCGCATTTATATTTGCCATTGTACCTGTAAACACTAAACGAGTTTTGTTACCTACGAAGTTAAATCCTGATGCGGGTGATAGACCCGTTGTCGTACTTATACTAAATGTTGTTCCTGATGGCGATTGTGGTAAACCAATTGCACAGAGAAGTGTGGCAGTAGAGTTAAATCCACTTAATAAAAAACCACTGGCATCTTGTCCAGCGGTGTTTAATGTAAATGATTTAGGTTCGGGAGCCGTTACCGACTGCCCGAACCCAACCATTGTTAATAAAGAAAATAATAATACAAATATAAATTTCATTAATCAATTGTTAATTCTACTTTATTACCAGCACCAGTCACAGCATCTGCTAATACAAAGTAGAATAAACCTGCGGTATTTGCCAATTGTTCAGTTGGAGTAAAAATTAATTTGTAAGGAGTTCCAACTTTAATTCTTGCAGTTTTTAATTGGTCAATAGAACCGAATGTTAATCTACCATTGTTATCAGTAGAAAAGTTTGTTATAGTATTACCGGTATCAAATATAATGTTATCTAATTTTAATTTTGAGTTATCATAGTTTAAAATAACTTCTAAACCTGCTAAATCTGCTCTTGTCAATGTTGTAGTTAAAACCACTTTACCACCTTCTAATTTAGAAATCACACTCAAATTAGCTTTTTCGTTTACAACTTGCTCATAAGCTAATGAACCAACACTCATACTTCTTATTCCACTTTCACTTGAACCATTTTTAGAATTAGTAAATACATTGTTTGTAATACTGGTCGCTATTGCAGATGTTGATGAAGAATGAGACCAATCTAAATCACCGCCCCATGCAAATACTGCGTTTACTACTTGTTGTGGAGAAGTTATATAAACTCTATTTTTAACTACCCCATCTAACCAACTTTGATTGAGTAAACCACTATACCATCTCCAAGAAGTAGATGTTGATTTTGGTATAATCGCTTTATCATCAACATTAATGCCCATTATATGCACAAAAAGATAATAAGCATCACTTTCATTGAATACATTATCATTAAGAGTTATGTTACCAACTTTCCTTTCTAATACAGGATAAGTAAAGTAGTTTTGAGTTCCTGCTATATCAGTTTGTGAATGTCCCAAAAATGCTTTATATGCATCTGTTACGGTAATTATGTTATTCATCCATGCTTTTTGTGAAGCAGGTGATACAAATACACCAATACTATCCCCAACCTTAACTTGTGTTGTAAATGTTGCTTCACCACTAGCATCCAATGGTAATTGTGCAATCGGTTGTTGTGACCAATCAATATCTCCACTACCATCAGTTTTCAATTTCATTAATTGAACATTGTGGTCAGTAATAGTGTATCCTTGAGGGAATAGCACTTTTACCTTAAATTGAGATGTGTTTCCAGTTACATTTGCTAATGAAAATTTACCAGGTGAAGTTGTGATTGGTGATATATTTGCTGATGTATCATTAATTGCATAAGCTAAACTTAACTTATGAATATCAGTATATGTGTTTTTATCTTTGATTACATACTTTTGAGTTGCCAAAACACCATCTATAAAAGCATCAGTTCTCTGAACAGTCAATTGTCCAACATTATAATCACTATTTGCAGTATATCCCCAAGGAGTAGCCTGATATTGAGCATATAATTGTGTATCTGCAACATTTGCAGATGGGGTGAATTTATAGTTATCCCAATGTGTATAGAATGTCTGAGTTGAACTACCTTGCCCAAATGTTGTTGAGTTAGGCACCATCACCATCGCTTTATTATCATAGTTATATCTTAACCATACATAGCGTGGTTTTGTTGTACCCTTTGTTACATTATAGGAAACAGTAAGAGTATCCCCAACTTTGTATGGGCCTGCCGGTGATACCGATTGGTTTATAGTAAGTTGAGCAAATGAAGAAAGGGATACAAAAAGCATCCCAAAAAAAATACATAAAGTTTTTTTCATTTTATTTTTTAGGAATAAGTTTTAACACAACCTTTTCACAACCCTTCTTCAAAGCGTTACTAAGAGATGTTTGGTTAAACTTACCACCCTCATCTACTATCAAAGTAGACATCGAAATTTCAGATGAACTTTCTTCGACTACTACTTCTTTTACTTTCTTACCTTGCTTATAAAGAATTCCTTGCAACCTAACCACAACTTCTTCTTCTCCTTTATGGAAAACTGAAATGTTTGTTTTTGTTGTCAGAACATCTAAATAAACTATATTAACTTTTAATTTTGTTTCTGCTTCCGGTGTCAAATCATATCCTGCTTCTTGAAGATATTCCTCTAATACATTCTTAACACCGAATTCTAAATTACGGTTTCCTGCTAATTTACCAATTTTTACCTGATTTGAAACTCCTTCAACCCAAATGTCAGTTTCACCCTCGTACCAAATATTTTGTGGGTTATCCTTAAAATTACCATCGAAAGTCCAGGTGAACCAATTAACTATTTTTTGAGTAGTTTCTATTTTTCCAGAAAACTGGAGATATACCATAAAAACTTGAAAAGCAAGGGCCAAACATACCCAAACTAATCCTAAATAAAGCAAAGCAGCTAATGCTCTATCTGCTAAGTTATTTGTTAAATTTAAAACTTTTTGTCTCATAGATTATAATTTTGAAAAAAACATTAATTATAACCTATTTAACAAAACTAAAATTTAATTCACATATAAATATTGAACAAATATTTTAAATAAAAAAAAAGGAGGATTTTCATCCTCCTTAATTTTATTTTTAGATTAAAATTATTTACCAAAAGTGTAACGAACTCCCAATTGAGCCGTCCACACATCAAATACTGATGAATTGTACTGATAAGTATCTTTAATCAAATAAGTACCACTAGCATCTCTTTGTGTAGCCAATCTATAAGTTGGTACACCCGCAGCATCTCTGCTTACAAAGTTTAATAATTGAGTGTTGGTTGCTCTTTGAGATACACCCCACTCATTATTAATTAAGTTACCAAAGTTAAGAATATCTGCTCTGATTTGGAAAGCGTTTCTCTTTCCCTTAATCTTAACAAATACATCTTGTGCAACTGAAAGGTCAAATCTATGTAAGAAAGGAAGTGCCAATGCATTTCTTTCTGCGTATTGACCTCTACGAGTTGAAAGATATGGATCTTGTGCGATATATGCTTCAAAAGCTGCTTGTTGTTGAGCTTCAGTATAAGTTACCGCAGTTGTACCAGTACCAACTACCAACGGTGAGAAACGAATGTCAGAACCACTCTTTGGTACAAATACCAAATCATTGTTAAATACTCTATCTCCATTAAGGTCACCTGCTACAATGTAAGAGAATGGATTATTTTGAGAACCTACATATCCTAATGTAAATGTAGTTGCTCCACCATATTTCTTACCATAATCTAAACGGTATCCCAATAAACCAACGATACGATTTCTTACTAAAAATGAAGAAGTTGTTAAATCTAAATCATTATTACCATTAACTGATAATGCTGATTGCCAACTACCACTTGCAATAGAACCTGCATCCATAAAATCTTTAGCATCTGCAGTTGTATAAGCTACATATCCCCAAAGACCTTTAGAGATTGGTTTTTCTAATTTGAATGTTGCAGATTTGTTATAAGCACCATCTCTATTAGTTAATACCGCACCCATAGATACATTATCATTAATTCTTACACCAGCATCGGTGTTAGCATATAAGTATCTCTTATCAACTCCACCTAAATTACCAACTGGTCTATCAAAGTTTGCATTGTAATAATGAACTGCATTAATAGTTCTGTTGTAAAGTAATTCCACACTTGCTACCAATCCTAAAAATGGTAATTTTTGGTCAATAGCGATATTGTTTTTCCAAACCTGTGGGAATTTATAATTAGGGTCAGTAAACGCTAAATCAAATGTTGAAGGTAATGTTGGAGTTGAAGGAATAAAATATTGATTGGGATTTGCAGTGAAACCATAGTTTGTAGCTGCTGTTCCGGATACATCAATAAATCCTGTCAACACACCATTATTACCGATTTGGTTAGATAAGAATACATAAGGAGGTCTACCAGTAAAGATACCACTACCACCTCTGATTTGTGTTTTCTTCTCACCTTTCACATCATAGTTAAAACCAAAACGAGGTTCTAATAACAATTGTGTTTCAGGTAATACTGATGTATTAAATCTTGTTACTACACCTTCTGGATTTTGGAAAGCCATAGCAGAAACTGCTTTATTTTCCAAAGCTGTATTTTCTATACCAATGATATTAGCTCTTAAACCAAAAGTTAATTTTAAGTTTTTAGAAGCCTCATATTCATCTTGTAGATACAAATCCAAACGATTTGTTTTCAACACCTGCATTGGTTCAATCCCACCAGGTAAAGCTGAATAACGAAGTTGGAATCTAGCTGGTACAAAAGTTGAAGGTTTACCACCATTTGCTAAAGATTGATTAGCTGCTGTGTAAAAATCTGCCAAGCTATTAAAGATGTAAACACCATTAGAAGCTGGGTAGAATAAGTTATTTGATTGATATTTTTGGAAGTTAAATCCACCAACCAAAGTATGTTTTTCAAAATACTTTGTTAAGTTATTGGTAACATTAAATGTCCAATAATTCAATTTGTTTGATGGAGTGAATGGGTCAAAACCTACTGAAGTGTAAGTTGTTGAACCATTTCTAATATCAATAGTTGGAAATAAATCACTCATATACGCTCTATCTTCAATTTGTTTATCGTAAGAAACGATTAAGTTATTGAATAAAGTGCTTGATAAGTTAGAGTTTAATTCCAATACCGCTGAACGAGTATTATCCTGAATAATGTAACCACTATTTTGGAAACTCATTGCGTTAAATTGATTTGTTCTATTACCCGCACCTGCTGATTGAGAGTTTGAAATATTAATCTCCGCAGATGAATTGTGGTGAACATAACGAGCAGTCAATTTGTTCTTATCGTTAATGTTCCAGTCAGTTCTAATCAAAAACTTTTTAGAAGCATTTGTATTAGAATAACCTTCCCACGGCCCAGTAACATAATTAAATTTCTCTTTCATAAAATTAGAAAGAGTTTGTAAATCACTATACTTTACTCTACTGATTTGAGTACCCGTTAAAGGAGACCCTTCTGAAATCCAATTTGTCCCTGGCTCAGTTCTTTCGATACCCTCATAGTTACCAAAAATAAATAATTTGTTTTTGATAATTGGAGCTCCTAAACGGAAACCTTGTACTTTTTCATCAAACTTAGCTGCTGTCACTGTTGTCCCCCTAGCATTATCACCAACATAAGTTGATGAATTATTTCTTTGAGTTTGATAAACACTACCCTCAATTTCATTTGTACCACTTCTTGTTACGGCATTGATACCCGCTCCTGTGAAACCACTTTGACGAATATCAAATGGCGCAATATTAACCTGCAATTGGTCTATCGCATCCAACGAAATTGCCGATGCACCGGTTCTACCACCTGCTTGCGCTGATGAACCTAAACCAAAATTATTGTTAAATTGAGAACCATCGATTGTGAAGTTGTTCAAACGAGAGTCTTGTGCTCCGAAAGAGTTGCCACTACCAAATGGATTGTACTTTGTAATACCATCAATAGTTCTTGCTCCTGTAATTGGAACTGATGTCAATTCTCTTCTTCCGAATTGTTGTGCCGCCCCTGTCTTTTCTTTTGAGAAAATACCATATTTTCCTGCAGTTACAACAACTTCTTTTAATTCAGTTGCCTCTTCTAATAATACAAATTCCACATTCTCTGTCAAACCTAATGATGTATTTACTTCACTAAGTTCACCTTTTTTGTATCCAACGAATGAAGCGTGGATTGTAAATGGGCCACCAACTCTTACGGCAGGAATTACGAAAGCTCCGTTCTTATTAGTTACCGAATAATAATTCGTACCAGTAGGTTCGTGCTTAGCGTGAATCGTTGTGCCTGGAATTGGTAATCCCTTCTGGTCTTTAACAACACCAGAAATCGTTGAAGTTGTAATTTGTGAAAATCCCATTAAGGAACTCATCAAAAACAACAACATCATAAACACTGTTTTTTTCATACTTTTTTGTTTTTGTTTAAAATTAATAACCATCTATATAAAAAAATAGGCGAGGGGACAATCTCGCCTAATATTTTTCACTATTGTAATAATACACCAATTCATACCTATTTTTCTCCACAAAATTCATAATCTTGCAAATATAGAAATTTTTTTTGATATAAACAAATAAGTTTATCAACACTTTTTCCACATCAATACGCATCGGTGAATAAAGCTAAAATTATATAAAATGTAATAATTGGAAATGGAGAAAAGATTAATGCAATAAAAAGCAATCTCCATAAAATGGGATCTGTTAGAGTGAGAAGCCCTAACCCCTCACAAATTCCGAAAATCTTTCTTCCTTGTTTAAGTCTGATAAATCTCTTCATCTAAGGATAAATATTACCAAAGTTCTCTTTTATCAAAAGGTTCTTTAGTTTTTTCATCGAACCAATATAGTGAACGATGTGGAGGATCATCTGATTTGTGTTCAGCATCCGATATATAATAAAATAATCTAATTCCATCTCTTGTTATGTGTTCCGGACAATTTAAAGGGTTTGGATGTCCATGAAATGCGTATTTCGAATATTCCCATAAAACTAAATTTCCATTTAAAGGAAAATATTTTTTTACACATCCACTTCTATCTTTATCCCAAAGTTGAATATCACCATTCCAACTTTCTTCCCATTCCGGATTTAAATAAATTACTAATGTTAATTTTCTATGCAATTTTAATTTTTCGTTCCAATTAAAATCTGAGTGAACTTGTAAAGAATCACCTCTATAACATCTCATATAAGATGCTCCTACCAACCAATGGTCTGGAATTAATCCATCAATTCCTGTTACTTTTTCCAACCAATCGACAAAATACTTAGAATGTAAATCTCCAATAAGTTGATGTGCAATCGGGCAAATATCACCTGCTTCACATAATTCAACCATGTGAGAACCATTCCTAGTAAAATTTTTAAGAAGATGATTATGTTTACGATATGAATCGGTAATTTCGTTTTTCATAGAAATTACAAGTTCATCACTTAAAAAATTTTTGATTTCTAAGTTAGGATAAGGCAAAGAATCTTTCCATATAGTGTTAAGTTCTTTGTAATTTTGATATTGATTTAAGAAATCAGTTATTATCATTTTCTAAGATTTCGGCTTTCCTCTTATTTAAATATTGAAAAAGATGAATATCCCCTTCATTTAGAAAATCAGCAAATGTTTTCTTATACGGTCTTAGTTTATCTAAATCATCAATATAGTCAAATGAAAGTCTTGTCTGAATATCAGTTCTATTAATTTGCTCAAAAGTATCAAGCATATTTTCTAAAAAATTAACTGCTACAATTCTTTTCCCACCTTTATATTTTGAATTAATTGATTCAATTTTTTGATTTATAATACCACTTACAATTTCTTTTGGATAAAATTCTGGTGTCAAAATATCCTTATACTCATCTGAAAAGCATTTGAAAAAACTAAGATTCATATTTTCAAATCTATGTACATATTCTAATATATTATCCACATCCAATAATGTAAGAATCGTCATTACTGAATGTACATAAAATTCCCATTTAGGTTTTTTAATTTTAAGTATTTGTTGGATATTATAATCCCATTTTTCAAAATTTTGACCATATCTAAGATATTCCGCAGTATCCCCAATTCCATCCTGAGAAAAATAGAAATGTACTCTATCAAAATGTTTAATTATATCTAAAAAATTAAACTCTCTAAATGTAGTGTTTGTAAAATTTGTATTGTATCTAAGAAATACATCAGTTTTACCTAACTCAACTAATCTGTTTAAAACTTTATAATGATTAATGTTGAATAGGGGTTCTCCTCCTGCCCAATAAATTTCCTTTACATCGGTATTCTCAATTAAGAATAACATTTCTCTTAATTGATTTTCGGAAAGTTTACGGGATTCTTCGCCTGAAAGTAGTTCTGATTCTTTTTGGTAATTACCGAATTTAGTAAATTCTGCTCTAATCGAAGATGATGCGGAGCTACCACATATCCTACATTTTAAGTTACATAAATCGTTTCGATAATCGAAAGTAATAGGATGTCCATTGTAAGTTCCATCCTCTGAGGTGTTGTTTAGAATTTCATCTAAAACATATTTGTAATTTCCATTAAAATGAAACTTATATGTATTTTCATAGGGTTGATTATTACATAAATTACAGGATTCTATTTTTTTACCCGCAATCATATCTCTCCTCAACCCTTTTATTTCATCACAATTCCAAGATTCAGAGAGAGTAGAACCCTTTCCTAATTCTAATGATGAAATACAACATACCCTCCTCTCTCCTAATGTTCCATTATATGTATGAATCCACGGAGCGAGGCAGAAAGCCTCATTTACTAACCCCACCTTATTAATTTAAGATTATTATTTTTGAGCAGGTTTTCTTCCTCTACGAGCACCAGTTCCACCTTTTGCAGCTTTTACCACATCAGATGATTGTTTTGCTACTTCTTTAACTGCAGCAGTTACATCTTTTACTTCGGATGCTACTTTCTTTGCTCTAGTTTTAACTTCTTTAACAACTTCCTTTACCTCTTCTACTTTCTCTTCAATTGCATCAGGAATTAAATCTCCATCTTTATCTGCAATTTTGCCAGATTTCTGAAGATAGACAACCACTCCTACTGCGATTGCCGCCAAAACTAAAATTAAAATAAATGTTACCATAATTGTGTTTTTAAGTTATAATAGTAAATATAAATATATTATTTTTTTTGATAAACTTGTCCGAAGAATTCATAATTTTTGTGAACTGATACCTCATCTCCCAATAAAATTGCTTCTTTTTCATCAGAATAGATAGCATCAACGGGACACTCAGGTACACATGCTCCACAATTTATACACTCTGCAGGATTAATATATAATTGTTTTCCCTTTCTTTCTTCTTCACTCATTTGGGATACTTCCCAACCCATTCTATCCGTATAAATTGGCCCATGAATACAATCTATCGGGCAAACACTTACACAGCTGGTATCTAAACAATCTATACATTTATTTCCTATTATGAAACTCATCTGAATCTTTTATAAGTTTGGATGAAGATTGAATTTTATCTCCCAATCCATCCGCTAATTCTATACCCAATTCTTTACATAATTGAGTTTCACCAACAGTGTTTCGGTTTTGGTCTCCACCATTAGCAAATATATAACGATTGAATTCTTTTCCAATACTCATCATAATCCATTTGATACTACGATTTACCGTTTTTTCATCATCTATGGCTATCATAGCTTTATCAACGAATTTAAGAGATTCGACAATTAATTTTCTTTCCTCTGCTTCCATAAAAGGTCTACTACCTTTCATTTCTCTCTGATAGTCATTATTGACGATTACATAAAGGAAATCACCTAATTCTTTACTTCTTTTTAGATATTCTATATGCCCTTTGTGAATGGGGTTAAAATATCCACTACAAATCACTAATGTTCTAGTCTTCTCCATATAAAGAGTACTTCGTAATTGGTTTTTCTACTTCCTCCTGTTTAACTATTTCTACCGTCCCTTTACGGGCATCCATATAAAACTGAGTATCCCCATTTTGTTGAAACCAAGCTTCTAACGCATCGGTAAGACAGGGAAAAATTGGACTCTGTGAATTATCCGCAAATTTCCATCTATCTCCAGGTGGAACTCTTTTTAATACTAATTTCTTTTCTTCTTTAATTTCCGTTTCCATTAATCAATTACTTGAATGATTTTAGATTCTCTAGCTCCTGTAACTTCGTAATCCAATTGTACACCGGATTCTTCAAATTGTTTAACTACTCTAGCTTCTGCTTCCGTAACGGTCATAGCATCTACTAAATACGATTCTCTTACTTTCTTAATTTTTGTACCACCTTTTCCACCATCTACTTCATGATTAACTGATACTGATACTTCGAAATACTTTGCCATAATTGTTTTTTTTTAATTGTTTTATCAAATATACGAATTTATTCCCAAACTTCCAAATTAATTTACATACATCAAATGAGAAAGATGTATATATTTTATTTCCCTCATTTCTTGCCAATTTTCTTCTTTAAAAAAATATTTAATTATAATTCCCCAAAGTAGAGCATCTGTCCAAGCGTATTTGTGTATAGATTGAGTATTTTCTATTTCTCTAAAAAAATTTAATATCCTTTTATCTTTTCTTATTTTATTTAAATTAAATCCACAAAAATTGGTATATGGTACATCAATTCTCTTTTCATCAATTACAGGTTTATCAAAATACATTTTCATAAAATCTTCTAATCCATGCCTTAAATCTTCCTGACCTAATGCCGGAAAGCAGAGATACGATTTTTCTAAGTTTTGTATTAACTTATCTATATTATTTAATACTATACAATCATCATCTAATCTTACCACATAATCATACTCACTAAGATAATCTATAAAAATATATGTCCAAAATTTGCACATCGATGAATATCCAGTTCTTACATTACCTATATCTAATATATGAGGTTTTAATACCGATAGTTCAGATTCCGATAATCTAAAATTAGGAACTTCAATAAATTTTACATTAAAATTCAATGAACGGGAGTATTTAATTTCGGCCATATATTCCTCATGCAAATCACCCTCATGAAAAAATATCAAATCACACTCTCCGTTAAAATTTTGTCTAATTGATTGGTTTCGGATAATAACCAATGTTTCCTTCCATTGTGTAAAATTTGTACCAATTCCTTTCAATAATGTCGCAATCGCTACTTTTGCCATTACTATCGGTTATGATAAATAAATGGGTCTCTTTTTCTCAATTCTTCTAACTTTTTTTGAAATTCAGCTTCCAACTCCGCTCTTTTCTTTTCCCTGATCACTTCTTCTTTGGATTTAATTCCAAAAATTTTACGAATTTTTTCAATTAATTTTTTCATATTATTTTATTTTTTTTGGATAAATTTATTTCTAAAAAGATTTTTAATAATTCTGCATATTCCTTATGCCCAAAATAACCAGGATGTCCATCTATTGATCTACCACCCAATTCGTCCCTTATGGTTTTCTTATTATTGTGTGCCCAACTACAAATATCGTAATTTTTATTATCATTTCCAAATTTTATGATATCATTTTTATCAAAACAATCCCTAAATGTAACACTATTACCTGTCATAGGAAATATTTTTATACCATTCCATTTACAAAATGAGTATAACCCAACAAAATCCCTTTCTACCTTTTTCCAATTTTCTTTTATGTTTGCATGATTCTTAAACCATTTCATAAAAATTGGTTCTAAGGTTTTATCCTCATTAGATACCTCTTTTGTATTGTAATATTTTCGGGTAGATGATACAAACTCCGCTTTATCCTCCCTCTCATCAATGTTTGA
>Ga0222712_10003035_pt1 | contig 18649 bp, 10 predicted proteins | sample C33_657DmetaG_FD_165043 | JGI IMG/M metagenome (GOLD analysis project Ga0222712, IMG submission 165043) | Estuarine water microbial communities from San Francisco Bay, California, United States - C33_657D | ecosystem: Environmental > Aquatic > Marine > Unclassified | place: USA: California... | reverse complement strand
GCTTCGATTTATCGTTTCCGAGTTGTTTTTGCATCTCATAGGCGATTTTGGTGATTTGTATGTAACGCTTGAGTCGTGACTCAAGCTGAAAAGGGACTAAACCGGGGTGAGATTTAACGTCGCCCAGGGAGGACGGTGGGGGGGACGTCGCGACGAGTCATGACTCTACGGGCACCGACGAGTGGCGCGCGCGCGCGCGCGAGACCGCGAGATAAATCGCGCGCCGATCGCGTTCGCCAAGGCTCGAGTACGAGATGTTCGCGAAAACGGAGCGAAAAGACGCGTCGACGTCGCCGACGTCGGCGGTTGACGGCGCGACGCGCGATGGACGCGTCGCGCCGCAGATCTCACGCGCGTTCGCGCGGAGGGTTCACACGCGCGCGTCGCCGTCGATCGCCCGAGGCGCGCGACGACGAACGACGACGACGAGGACGAGGACGCGTCGTCGTCGTCGTCGCCGTCCCGATCGACGCGCGCGCGTTTCCGTCGTCCCGATCGACGCGCGCGCTCGACGCCACCAGGGGGACGCGCGCGAGTAACAATCGCCGCGAGATCGCGTTTTTCGCATTCACGCGAGCGCGTTTCCGACGTTCTCGCTTTTGAAAGGTACGTGTACGATTTTGTTTGTTTTGATTCTCGTCTCTCGTCGGCGAGTTCTCGGGGGGGGGTGATGCGCGAAAACGCGCGATGATGATGATGATGATGTCGATGATGCTGGTGATTGATGATGGATGGTGATGGTGATGATGCTGGGCGTCGATGCGACGGGGCGCGACGTCGAACGCGCGCACGTTTCGTTTCGGTTCGATTCCATTTGAGTCCATTCCATTCCATTCGTCCTCAGACGTTTGTGTCGACGAAACGATGCGTTCGCGCTCGTCGACGCCTCTCGACGACGTCGACGACGGGCGAGAATATCCGAGATATCTGGGACGCTCTGGACGGCGCGGAACGGGGCGACTGACGCGCGCGTATGGCTTGAATACCGACGCAGATCGCACGAACGCGAGTAGTACAAGCGAGCGAGAGAGAGAGAAATTAGACGAAGGAGCGCGAGGGATGACCAAGGTGAGACGATTGATCGACGGATCGAAGGGGCGCGCGCGAAGGGCGGGCGAACGGGCGAACGCGGGGTCGCGACGGGCGCGCGAGAGGGATTTTAAGCTGACTCGAGTTCGCGCGCGCATGATTGAACAGGTTGGGGAAGAGGTTGGGGGTATGCTCCCTGGCGTCGCTGGGAAGAGGTGTGCGCACTGTAATACGCACGCGACTCCGTTGTGGCGGAACGGACCGGATGGACCGAAGACGCTGTGTAACGCGTGCGGAGTGAGAGATAATCGGCGACACGCCAAAGCGAATCGGGTGGCGAAGCCGCAGGCGCCCAAGGCACCCAAGGGTGCGCGAAAGGGTGAAGAGAAGAAGCGTGGGGCGAGCGGGTCGCCGGCGAAGGCGGAAAAGAAGGAGGTGAAGAGGCCCAAGCCGACGCGAGACGTGTTCGCGCCCAAGGAAGACATTCACGTACCGATGTTCAAGATCGTTGGAGATTACTCCGCGACGCACGTCGCAGGATTCAAGCAACCGCAGAAATACTTGCGCGGTGATGCGCCGGATCATGCGTTGAACCGTTTTGGACCGGGAACGGCGGCGGCGATGTACGAAGCGACGGCGGCGGATTTCCAATGGCTCGAGCACATGAACGCCGAACCTCTCGAGGGCAAAAAGTCTGTGTGCACGACGACACCTTCGGCCCAGTATATGCGCCCGGAGCACATGGAGAAGCTGTTCGATGTTTTCGAGGAGACTTCTTGGGCGGCGTCAGCGATGTTGACGCAAGAACAGGCGTGTCTCGCGGTGATGGGCAACGTTTTCGCTCCGGCGAATACGCCCGAGGGGAAGATGGATGACGTCTTGCACTGGGCCTCAAACGCGCACCTAGGCGACGGACAGCTGGTCAATTTGAAGGCGGAGGCGGATTTACAGCAATGGAATCCGTTCGATTTGAATGACGAGCACTCAAATCAAAGCACGTCTGAAGCGGCCGGCGCGCCGTTGACGCCGAGCGAGAGCGTGGAGTTCTTGCTTAAACGTGCAGCGGAGGGCGGGCGAGTGCCGTCAGAGACGGGCGACGATGATTCGTCGACGCAATCAGCGGATGACATAGACCGCCGGTACGATGCCGGTCTTCCGCTGTCGGAAAACAGAAAGAGCAGTGATCTCGGCACCCGCGCAAAAATGATGATGAAGCGTCGCGGCCACAGCAAGGCTGTCGCCCGCGGCGCTCGGGTGCCACACCCCCTGACTGGAGGGAAGAGTGAGCTCAAGAACGCAGTCAAAACCATCAATCAAATCAATCACAGAATTTCCGCCACGAATAAACACGCACCGAATCTTCAGGTGATTTGCAAAGTGTATCGATACTGGCTCAAGTTGCGATGGAAGAACGCAGGAAAACCGTTGTTACCTCGTTTCGACCCCGTGCCTCCGATGCGGCTACGAGAGCGCCCAGAAACTGCTACAGAAAGCGAGCAAATTGCTTATTTATTCTGTATGAATCTCCAGGCGGTGTCGAGGCAACAACACGAACGTGCGGTGCGCGCTGAGCTGTCTGAAGCGCAGAAGAAGCGCCGCCGACGCCCATGCTTCAACCCAGCGGCCTCCAAGCGACGTCGTCGCATCCAAGCAGCCATGGATGAAGCAGTGGCGCGGCCGCTGACGATCACGTTCGAACCTCTGGATGAATTACTCGCTGGCGGTTGGGACGTTGTCGAATATGACCCAGAAGAAGAGTGTGCGACACCACCGCCTTCGGAGCACAAGCAAAAGAAAGTCAAGCGCGAGGCGCCAACGCCGGTGAGCAAAGCGATCAATTTCGAACCGAAGCAGTCACCATCCTTCTTCAGTGCGATTGACGATGAGCCTGTGACCGAATCGACGTTAAAGTCGCCCATGGGTGCCGCCGCTGCTCGCGCTGGAGCGCTGATGAAAAACATTGTTTCGTCCGTCGGTACAGCTTTTGGGTACTGCGGCGTGAAAAAATATGATATGATTAATGGTAAAATGGGGAAAAAGGAATGGAATATGGATGAGATCCAAAGCGCTCCGCAGTCGCCGGCGACGCCGCCGAAGCGTCGATCAACGCGGGAGAAATCAATGGAGTGGCGACGAGACGCGCGCGCGTGACGCGCGCCAACAGGCGCGTGCCTCCGCGGGTAACATAGATGGGGACTTAATAGAAACGACGCAATTTTGAAATTTACATGAACTCTTTGCGTGTGTGAAACAACAACCCCTTCGTTTCAGTACAGCGTACAACTGTCCAAGTCTAAGCGCGCCAAGTAGGCGCCACGACCTAAAAATAGATGCCTCATTCGGTGATAGGCGTCGGCGCTATTCGTCTCACCGGTGCCACCGTCATCGAATCGTCTCCTACCGCCACCTTCGCGCGCACCGGGGCTTGCATGACTCGCTCATCACCGCGGATTGTCTCCTCTTCGCGCTCTTTTGGGTTCGCCTTGAGTGCACTCGGCGGCGCTCGTCTCGCGACTTTCGATATGGCATCAGCGCCCGCGCGTTCGCCCAACTCCCCCTCCTCAAACGCAATCAACGTTGCGTACCCATCGGACGAGGTTATGACGAGCGTGAGACCATCCGGCGACCACGCCGCGTCTGTCAGCGGCGCGTAATGAATCGCCGAGACAACCGCTATCGGCGTCGTCTGCACCGTATCGTATATCGCCACGCCATCTAAACTCGTCACGCAAAACACGAACCGATAAGGTAAATCCGTCCACCCTCTGTCCTCTTCCCGCTTGAACACGACTGGATTAAACCTCGCGCCGCACGACGCCTCGTCGCCGCCGGGAAAACGCGCGCACGGCGCGTCCCATCGTCCTCTCTTATACGCGTACGCGCAGTTCCCTTCCCTCGTCGCGCCTTCTCTCTTATACATCCCAGCTGGGCAAATAACAAACGAACCATCGGGCGCGAACGCGCACCGCCGAAAAAAACTTCTCAAGCCGTCGCCGTGATACTCCCCGGCGAACGCGCGTTCATTCCCGCCGTCCCGCTTGAACGCTCGCACCGTGCGATCGGCGCTCGCGCTCACCACGTACTCCCCCAGTGGATCAACACAAATCCCCTGAACGTACGACTTGTGCGCGATGAACGTTTTGTCCATCGAGCCTCGATCGACGCGCCACGTCGCGACGACGTTGTCCACCGAACACGACGCCAGGGCGTCGTCGCCGTCCCACGCGCAGTCCATGACGTCGTCGCGATGACCGACGAGGGAGGTCATCGCGCGCCATTTCGAATCGCTCGTCGCGCGCCAGATGACGATCTCGCCTCGGTCGCCGCACGACGCCAGAAAAGCGCCGCTCGGGGCGAAGCGCGCGACGTTCGCGCTCGCGGAGTGGTGCAACAAATCGGCGACGTGTTCGACCCCTCGAGCGTCTTGGGTGAGGCGCCAGAGTTTTATTTCTTTATCCCCTCCCGCGGTGGCGAGCACGCCGTTCGGGGCGAAGTCGCAGGAGAAGATTGGCGCGGACGCGTGCCAGGCGATTTGCGGCGTGGAGACGCGCATGTCGCGAAGTGCGGGCGCGCGGGAGAGGCGAGGAGAAGTTCGCGTTGGAGGCGATGAGGGACGAGAGTTGAGGAAGAATATGAATCAAATGAATGTGAGGAAATAGGATTGAGTGACCCGATAGGGCGCAACGCGACGACGAGAAGTCGTGAAATGGACGGGAAGAAATTGCGGCGGCGGATTTCACAGGTCCTGACCGAGAGCGTCCATGCGACGCATGAGATCGCGGAGTTTCTTCTCGCTGTTGTGGCGCGCGTTCGGCAGGACAAGGCGGAAGAAGTTCGGAAGCCCGAGCGCGGGGATGGGCTGGAAGCCGATCAGAGCTTCGCCCGAGCGTTGCATACGGTCCTTCAACTTGGGGGCGATTTTCGATATGGCCGCAAACTGCTCGGGCGTGGCGGTGTCTTTGTTGAATGGACGAAGACGCGGTGGAACGTACCAAAACCCAACGTTGGAGCACTGCGCCTCGCTCGCGAGCGCCCACGCGCCGGTGGTGTCGCTCGTGACCTCTGACTCAACGAATTTCGCCAACGAGAAGCACCAATCGACTAGCTCTTCCCATCCTGCGTCGCCGCGGTATTTCCAAGCGAGCCACAGCTTCAGGGCGTCGGCTTTGCGCCCGCATTGAATAGTACGATCACCGAGATCGCGGTCGGTGTTGTTTTTATCGGGTTGAAACAAATAATCCGCCTTGTAGGCGTTCGCCGCCATGAACTGACCGGGCTCGCGGCTCAACACGATGGAACACTGCAAAGGAATGCCCAACATCTTGTGCGGGTTCCAGCAGAAGCTATCGGCGCGCTCGGCGCCCTTCATGAGGTGCTTGTGTTTTCGCGATAACATCGCTGCACCGCCCCAGGCGCCGTCGACGTGTAACCACACGCCGTGCTCGGCGCAAACATCCGCGATGGCGTCAAACGGGTCATACGCTCCAAGGACAGTCGTTCCCGCGGTGGCGCCGACGTAAAATGGTTTCTTACCCGTTGCCCTGGCGTCGGCTATAGCCTTTCGCAGCGCACCAGGGAGCATCGCGCCGTCTTTTCCGCAATCCACCTTGATCATGTTGTCCATTCCCAAGCCGACAAGGTGTGCGCACTTCTTGTAGGAATAGTGCGACTGCTCCGAGCAAAACCCAACATAACCAGGGGGCATGCCCGTCTTCTTGGCCTCAGGACAAGCGCGCTCGCGCGCTAAAACCATAGAGTACAAGTTGGCGATAGAGCCGCCAGGGACGAATAAACCATCGTGGGAAGGAGCCGATCCATCGGCGTTTTCACCTCGCCACAATTTGGCTACCTTGGCAAGCATCGCACGCTCAATCTCCGTTAGAATCGGCGCAACTTCGTATGTGTGCACGTTTGCGTTCAACGCGCTCGACGCCCATTCTCCAGCGAGGCCAATCGGGTCGATTCCCGCGTAAAGCTGGTTCATAAACATCGGATGAGAACTGCGAACGCTAGCGCCGACGACAGCGTCCAGCGCCGCGGTGAGTCTCGTGATATCCACCCGTTCATCCGTGGTCTTGCACTCAATCTCGACGCCCATGTTCTTGAACCGCTCTTCTAGATCCGCCGGAGTCGCATACGTGCTCACAGACTCCGTGGCGCGGATAGAGTTGCGGTGATACTCCACCATGTGCTCTGCAACTTCTTCGAGAAAGCGGAGCTCCTTCTCATCTGACTCGCGCGTCCAAAGACCGTCGTCTTCTTCCTCCGCGGTTTCGACATGGTGACCATTCTTCCAGACAATTTCGTATTCTCTCAATTCCTTCAGCGGCTTGTCGAGATTCTTCGCTGCGAGCCATTTTTTGTCGTGGATTTTGGATAAGTACTCGACGCCGCTGTCACCCAATACGGCGACGATGACACCCTCTTTGATATGGCTACTGAGAACTCGCGCGGCGTGAAGGTTCAATCCCGAGCTACTGCCAAGCGCGATGCCCGCCGATTCGCCAACCATGCGCACGGTGCGGAACGAGCTCGCGGCGTCGCCGTGAATGACGCCGTCGATGACGTCGGCGTCTGATACGCTGGGGAAAGTGTCTTTTCCGTCGCCTTCGTTTTCCCACTCGTCCGCTTCTAGCTTGCCGTCTCGAGCGTTGTCAGCGGAAACGTCCCAACGCACGCTCTGTTTTGGATCGGCGAGCACAACCTTAATGTTCGAGTTCACCGATTTGAGGTACCGCCCGACACCCGCGGCGGCGCCACCCGCCAAACCTCCGGCGACAAAGTGCGTCATCCGGCCTCCAGTCTGCGACCATATCTCCGAACCGAGCATTTGCTCGTATGCCTCGGTGTCGTCCATCCGTTTAACGCCGTAATACGTCGGATTCCGCGCGCACAACGTCGCCTGGATGTTTCGACGATGATCCGGATGATCCTCGGGCGCGTTCCTCCTCGCCGCGATGACTTCACCTCCGTACGACTTCATCGCCTCCACTTTCTCCTCGCTCGCATCGTCATCCGTGATAACAACGTATGCATATCCTCGAATCGCGCATGCCTTGGCGAATGCTATCCCATGATTCCCGCTCGCGCTCGCCACGCACGTCATCCCCGGCTTCAACTCCCCGCGTTCCGTCGCCCTCATCAGCGCTCGTTGCGCCGCACATTCCTCATTCCCCCCGAACACATTTAAATACTCGCACTTGCCATATATCTTCACCTTCTCGTTCGCGCTCAGGTGAGATAAATCAATCATCGGCGTCATCCGTTCTCGCCCGTTTCGTCGCGGCGCCTCCGCTCGCGACCGCGCTCGCGTTCGCCACCTTCCTCCACGCCCTGTTCCCTCGTCCTCATCGCGCCGTCGCCCGTCATCTCTCGGTGCGAACGTCTTCGCGTTCGCAATCGCGCGATCGACAAACGCGGATGGCATGCGGTCGCCCTTGAGTCCGCTCGCTCGCGCGCGGCGGTCGCCGAGTTCGCGGCTCGCGCGAAGCGCGCCTCCACCTTTGCTCGCGACGAATGGAATTTCGAATGGATTTCCTCGCCAAACGCGCGAGTCTGGGGTTGTCGTGCGTTCGTCAGCGCGCGCGCGTTCGACGAAGGCGGGGAAGGGAGGTGCGTGGGAAAGTGCGGATAGCGCGCGAGAGGGTTTGACCGAGCGGTCGGCGGCGGCGGAGGACGTCGAACGCGACGGCGTAGAGGTTGAGCGGGGAAAAGGTAAAGGCGCGAATGCGCGACGGACGTGATGTTGAAAGGTGGAAATTGCGCTAATTCATACAATGAGTTACTCCGCACCGGAGGATTTTTGTTTCTTCCACGCGTACGCGGCTTCGAGGATTTTGAGCGACGGCGCGGAGGAGGCGTCATCGGGAAAGACGTAATCGTAGAACTCCTCTTGACCGATTTCGCGCCCAGCGTCGTCGAAGATACCACGCTTGCGCTTCACGCGTTTGGGCATCTTAGCTTTGACGTCCGCCGCGCGGGAGAATTCGCTCGGAAGCGAATCTTCAAAGGATTTCCACGCTTCGAGGAGCACGACGCGTTCCTCCTTGGCATCGGGGGACGACTCTTTGAGGTCGCCGAGCGCGCGCTCGTACACCGCGCGACTAGCTGCTTGGCGAGAAGCGAGACGTTCGCTATCGTCTTTCTCGGCGGCGGCCGTGGCGGCGGCGACGGCAGCTTCGTCGGCGTCGTCTTCGACGACGACGATGGGGGTCGCCTCGAATCGAGCAAACGACATCCAAACCTTGACGTGCTTTGTGCGCTCGAGCAAGCGTTCGTACAGCGCGCGCGTGCGCTCGCGCTCGCCTTCTGAGATCTCGAAATCTATGTACGCCTTCCACAACTTTTCCGGCATATCCAACATGGGCTGATCCACGGCGAGCTCAAAAATCGCTCGCCCGCGTTCAATTTCACCGAGCGAGCGCTCGAGCTCGGCGTACCGAACCCAAGTTGAGCAGTTCTGCGCGTCAATCTCGAGCGCTTTTTCGTAGAGCGTCCTACAACGATCGATGTTACCGAGCTGGAACTCGATGTCGATGTAAGTCTTGAAAATCTTCTCCTTGGGTGCTAATCCTATGGCCAAACCTAAAATTTTACGGCTCGCTTCCAGTCGCCGCTGGCGAATCTCAAACTTCGCCGACATGATCCAAACTTTTGAGAAAGAAAAATCGCTGTGAGGAATGACTTTGAGGCACGCTCGATAGACCTCGCGCGTGCGCTCGGCGTCGTTAGCCTCAAGCTCTTCGTAGAGAGCGTAATTGATCCATAAATAAATGTATCGTTGCCAATAACGCTTTTCATTCGCAGGCGGCACGTTCGCGATCGCTCGCTCATACACCTCTCGTGTCTTCGCCAGGTCCCCCGCGCTCTCTTCTAGTCTAATATAATCAAACCACGTGTCGTAACTCAACGGATTCTTCGCGATTTCCTCTTCGTACTTGAACCTTCGTTGGCCGACGACGACGTCTTCGATGCCTTCGCGGTTCCCATGCATCTTTTCAAACTTCATAAACTCCTTATACAACTCCTCAGCTTGGTCTTTGGGTAAATTGTCCAACGCAAACTTATAAATCGCCCGAGCGCGATCGAGTTCATCGCACAACTCCTCGAACCTCGCGAACATGGTGTACAGTTCCCCGACGTCGGCTTCGTTTTTCAAAAACTCCACCGCCGCCTCGTACACCTCTCGCGCCTTGTCGCGATCGCCCGATGCGAACTCAAACTTCGCCCACCGCGTCCACGCCTTCACATCCGGGTGCACTTGAACGTAGCGTTGAAATATATCCCGAACCCTCGCGTTCTCGTTATACCTCTGCTCCAACTTCACGTACGCCAGCCACGCCGGATGCTCCGGCTCCCACTTCATCCATTTCTCAAATACTTCCCTACACGCCGCGATCTGCCCTAATGTTTCCTCCATGTGCGCGTACTTGTACCAAAACATATCCACCCGCGGTAACGTCGCGCACGCGCGTTCCCAAACGTTCCTCGCGTGATTCACCGCCTTGTGCTTCATCTCCATCTCCGCGTATTGCATCCACACCCCGGGCTCTCTCGCGTGATGCTCCAGCGCGCGTTCCCACACGCTCCTCGCCCGTGGTAAATCCCCTTGCGTCTCTTCCCACTTCGCGTATCGCGTCCACGCCCGCGGTTGCCAGTACTCGTGTCGCACCCTGTTCTCAAAATTTCTCCTCTGCTCGTACCTGTACTCCCTCAACTCCTCCGCGTCCGCGATCTTTCGCTTCGGCGCGCGATAGATCTCCTCAGCGCGTTCGCTCGCCTCGCGCACGATCTGTTCCGCGGTTATTTGCACCGGCGCGATGGACTTATTCTTCACTTTGCTCTGGCGCGGCGCGCTCGACGACGCCATCGGTCAGCGGTCTCGATGTTTGAAGCGATGGAACGCGCGCGTGGAGTAAAAAAGTAAAATAAGGCGATGATTTTATGTCGATCGAGACGGTGAAGTGTCGATCGCGCGTCGTGGACTGACGAAAGCGCTCGCGAGCCGCGACGCGCGCGTGGGCGTGTGTCTACTACTCGTCATTTTGTTTAGAGATAAATCGTGTATACTATGTAAAATCAAAACCCTACACGACCCTGAACACCATCGCATCATCATCATCATCATCATCATCATCCAGCATCATCATCACCGCGAACGCACGACACCACACCCGCTCGCGCTCGTTGAAGTCAATCATCATCACCATCGCGCGTACGACGCACACTGAAGCGCTCGCGTCGGCGTTCGACATCGGCATCGATCGACATTGAGCGCGATCGCGCGCGCGCGGGCGATTCGTTTGGTGTTGCGCCCGAGCCGCGGCGGTGCGCTCAATCAGTCTTCACGCGCGCGCGCGCGAAAAGGAACGAATAAGTGACTCGCGATGTCGATCAGAGAGGGAGAGGAATACGAGGCGTTGATGAACGCGAGCGCGAGCGAGGGCGAAGGCGAGGGAGGAATGGACCGAGGCGAGCGAGGGACGGCGGCGCGCGAGACCGTGAGCGAGTTCGCGTCGAGGACGCCGGAACGAGACGCGTACGTGGATAACGCGAAATATTTTTTGATCTTGCTCGTGGTGTGGAATCATTCCATGCAGGATTTTTTGCGATACGTCGATCGGTGGGAGCGAAGGGAGTGGTGCGCGAGGGACGACGTGAACGCGGCGACGCACGAGCAGGCGAGGACGTTTTATTTAGCGTTGAACGCGATCGCCATGCCGTTGTTCACGGCGATTTCTGGGTATTGCTCGCGCGGATGGTTGCGAGCGGCGAGAGAGGATGAAGCGTCATCGGCGCATTTGTTGTCGCGCGTGCGCGGCGCCGCGGCGTCGTTGGTCGGGACGTTTGTTATTTGGCAGTTGTTTTACATGGCTATTTTGTACTACGACGTGACTCCGGCGCAGTTTTGGGCGCCTATCGGCGTGACGTGGTATTTATTGGCTTTATTCCTTTGGCGCACGTCGATTTTGGTTTTAGGCGGGCTGAAAGATAGGTATATCATGGCGTTTTCCCTTTTCATGGGGCTCTTCGTCGGGTTCACGGAGACGGTGGCGACGAAGAACGGCGAGCACTTTTTCGATTGGCAACGCGTCTTCTCGTATTCGCCGTACTTTTTCTTCGGTTTGCTCGTCGTACAACCCGAGCATTTGACGAGATTACACGACACGCCGTACTTCAAGCGCGGGCCCGGTGGATTTGTCGCGCTCATCGCGGCGTACGTCGCGCTTTGGGTGGGGATGTACGGAATCGGCTCGCAATGCTTCGACAAGGCGCAGCGTTTCATTTGGACCGTGGACCCGTACGACAGCGAGGAGATTTATTCGCCGTTTATCGGTTGCGCGTATCGAATATTGATGTACGCCGTCACGCTCGCCGTCGGTGCGGCGTTCATGGCGGTCATCCCGAGCGAGACGCACTTTTTCACCGCACTCGGCGGTCGAACGCTTTACTGCTACCTCTTGCACATCGTCCTCTTGCGTGTGTACGAAAGAGTCATGCGCGCGACGTGGGATGATGCCCCGCTCTCCTACCGCCTCGTCACCAACGGACTGTTACTTCCTCTTCTCGTGAGCCACATCACTCTGGCGCCGCAAATGAAGATTTTCAAAGTCGTCGTCGAACCAGATTTCGGCTCGCTCTGGCGCGATCCCTCCGACGCGAAATCCGCGCTTTAAATCTCCTTTCCCCGTGACATTCTCCTTTCGCGCCCTTCCTAGCTCGTTTCATCAATAGCATTCACCGACTCCAAAACGTCTCCTTTTCGTTCCCCGCCCTCGCCGCTCGCCCGCTCGCGCGCTCGCCTCGCCTCCGCGCTTCCTCCCTCACTTCCTCCCTCTGTCGTCCGCGATGCCATCCTTCGCCCTCGTGAAAGACGCGAAACTTTCACTACCCGTGACGTCGTGCGCGTGGTGTCCATCCATGGACGTCGTCTGCTACGCCTCCGCCGACGGCTCGCTCGAAGCGCACCGCCTCAACTGGCAAAAGCTGTGGCACGCCGAACGCGCATCGACCTCGAACGCTCGCTTCAGCGCCCTGGCGTTTCGCGATGATGGGAAAATACTCGCCTTTGTCGACGATTCACCTTCTTGGCGCGCGATCGACGTGGCGAATGGGGAGGAAATCACCAACGCGAGCGTGGACGCTCGCGCTCGCGCCGACGACGCGCTGGAACGCGCGGCTCGAGGCGATAGAACGAACGAATCGCATGGGTTCGTCGTGACGTCGTGCGCGTGGGTGACGCACGACGACGTCGAGACGCGCGCGAGACGCCGAGCGATGACGAATGGGATGACCAAGGCGGAGATGTTCGCGCGCGGGGCGACGCGCGAGCGCGAAGGAACGCGACGCGCGGAATCGAGCTCGCTCGCGGGCGAGGACGAGGCATTGCACGCCTTGGTCGTGTGCCGCGGCGACGGCGGGGTGACGATGGAGTTCGCGAACGGAGTGGTTCTCGCGCGATGGCGCGACGTGACGAAAGGAGAAATCGAGTGCGCGTACGCGACGAGCGATTTACGGCGCGCGTTCGTCGTCGAGCGCGTGGACGGGCGAGCGAGCGTGCTTTCGTGCGATTTGTCGCACATAGCGACGCACGCGAAGGATATTCGGGCGCTTTCTTCGCACGCCACGCGCGCGAGAGAGGGGATGAATGGGATTGAATCGACCATCCGCGACGTGGGGACGACGTTCGAGCGACATTGGCGAGCGTTCGCGACGAAGATGCGAACGTTTGAAGAGTCTTTAGCGATGACGTCGGAAACGATGTTACTTTCGGTGGATGAGGAATTACGGCAGAGATTAGCGGTGGCGTGCGCGGTGGGGACATTTGACGTCGCGCTCGAGCATTTTTTCACGACGACGTTTAAGATTGGGCAAGTCAGACGATGCGCCAAGGATTTAGACGTCGCGTTCGCCTCGGCGCACGAGTCGCTCACGAAGACGATGTCGCCGATGATCAACGCCGTGATGTTACGTCTCGGAGCGATCCTCGCTTTGGCTCGATTGGGTGCACGCGCGCGAGGCATCGGGTTAGTCGAAGCCCGCGTCGAGGAGGCGATCAAGGCGTGCGAACAGTTTGCGTTTTGCGCCATGGACGCAGCTCGGCTCGTCACGCGTCGAGCCGCGCAGCTCCGCGCGTTTTTTGTGGTTGTCATTCGAGCGCTGACCGTCGCCGAGGACGGCGACGCACACGGGCCGAGTCTTCCCGCGCCGCGCTTGGATTTAGCGCAAAGCTTCATCGACGAAGTATTTGGTGCGCGAGAGAAGGATCATTTAGAAGTCGCGCTCGGGCCAAAGCAGCGGTTCGCGCCGTCGACGTCCGAGTCCTTGGCGCGGTGCGCCGATCATCGCATGCGCGCGCTGAGCGTCGGAGAATCGATTGATCCTCTCGCAGTAGAGGTCGCATTTGATGCGTTGAAGACGTCGGTCGAGCTTGCGCTCGAAATGCCGTGCGAAGTGTTGAGCGCAGAGTGCACGTGGACGCGGGCGAATCCCACGCATTGCCAAACGTCCCGCTCCATGTTTTCCAACGCCGAGCGCGCATCGAGCGCCGAACTGGACACATTTCACGTCGACGCCTCGGGAGGGTCATTGCACGTCTATCGCACCACCACTCACGCCTCGGCATCGACGTCGGTGCGAGTGCTTACGATCGACACGCCTGGAGAAATCATCGTCGACGCCGCGGCGTACAAAAACGGCCGCGCGGCGCTTCTGTTGCGCCCTCAAGACGGCAACGGCGACGCCAAAGCACGTCTCGTGCTCCTCGATGACGGCGCGATTGAAGGTTTTCACCTGGGCACGGTGGTCGATTTGCAAGCGTTGCCAAGTCGCTCGCGCACACTGCCGTGCGTCGCGCCGCACAAGCCATTGGCGGTGAGCCCGAATCGCGGGACAGCCGCCGTCTTCGTCGGCGCGACTCGCGTGCAATTATACGATCTCGAGGACGACGACGACGACGATGACGAAGAAGATGATGAAGACGATAGAATGTAACTCCATGAGCGCTAGAACTTAAGTCTCGCGGCGCGTTGGTCGGATGCGTAAGTCGAAGCCGCCGGCAGCCGCCGGCGGCTTACCAACCGACGCGCGCTCAAGCCTCACTTTGCGCCACTTCTTGTCACTTCGCGCCCGCGGCGCGCGACGTCGCGCTAAAACTTGCACAAAGAAATGCTGAGCGACCGACTGATGGCGACGCTCCGGCGATTCGCCGCGCCCATGGTTCGCGGCTCGCGCTCCGCGAACCCTCGCTCGGCCACCGCGGAGCGACGGCACGCGCTGAGGACGATCGCGCGCGCCAAGCACGTCTACCCCGATGACTATCACGATATGGGACCTCGCATACGCACGCAGCACCTCGATGACGCGTCGTTTGACGTCTCGCAGTTTGATTTCGTGTGCGACGTCCGCTCGCCGAGCGAATACGCGGACGACCACGTTCCAGGGGCGATCAGCACACCGGTTTTGGACGACCGCGAGCGCGAGCTCGTGGGGACGATGTACAAACAAGTCGACCCATTCGAGGCGAAGAAGGTTGGGGCGGCTTTGGTGGCGAAGAACTTGGGGAAAATTATTGATGAGTACTTTTTGCGGTGCGGCAAAGAGACTAAGATTTTAATATATTGCTGGCGCGGCGGCGAACGGAGCCTGAGCTTGGCGCACGTGTTGTCGAGAATAGGGTTCGATGTACACTTCGCTCCGGGGGGATATAAGCGGTATCGCGCCGGGGTGATGGAGTTTTTGCGCGGGATGAATACGTTTCGGTACCACGTCGTCGCGGGAAAGACGGGGTGCGCCAAGGGGAAATTATTAGATGCCCTCGAAGCCGCGGGAGCGCAGGTGATCGATCTGGAGGTGATGGCGAATCATCGAGGATCAATTTTGGGCGAAGAGCCGGGCGCGCGCGAGCAGCCGAGTCAGAAGATGTTTGATACGAGAATCGCGGCCAAGGCGAGGACGTTTGACGTTTCGCGACCAGTGTTCGTTGAAGGCGAGAGCTCGATGATCGGTAAAGTTCAAATCCCGAGCGCGATGTGGAGCGGGATGCGCGTGGGCGAAGTCACGCAGTTGAATATCCCAATGTCCGAGCGCGTGAAATGGATTCGCGCCGGGTATAAGCACTTTGAGACGACGGAGACGGATCGCCTGCTCGAGTGCATAGAGGTGCTGGTGAAGCGCGTTGGGCATGAACGCGCCAACGATTGGAAAAATCTCGTAGCGAACGAGCGTTGGGATGATTTCGTTCAAGACATTTTAGAGAATCATTACGACGCGGCTTACGCGGCGGCGGCGACGAGGTCAAGGCCACAGGAGGAGGAAAAATCAAACGCGTTGTTCCTACCGAACACGGATGACGACACGTACGCCGCCGCGGCGCACGAGTTGATTCGACGTTACGACAGTGCAAGTATTTAAACGCGCATTTCATGTATTACATCTTAGCTAGTAGATCAATCCATGTCTTCGTTGTCCGCGTCAAGTTCATTCGGATTAGTCATGCCAGGAATCGCCGACAGTCTGGCCTGGCGCTGCGCTGCTAATCGACCCTGCTCCTCTTCTGCAAAGTCAGCGCTACTAAATTGCTTCGTTTGCACCAAGAAGTCCCGGAGCGTGTTTTTGAACGCCGTGAGATCTTGCTTGCACTGAAACATCCCCATCACCAGCGCTTGCACCTCCACCGGGGGCATGTTCGGAAATGACGTGCAGAGCACTTGCGCGCAGTGCTCCTGCACGAACACTGCGTTGGACGGGTACGCGCCCGGACCCTTGGCCGCGACATCCCAGAGCGGTGCGCTCAGTGCATCACTCTCGCTGATAGTGAACAAGTTTTGAAGAATCAGCGCGTGGAGCTTGAACCCGGGCTTGTGGAAACCATCCGTCATGACGGCGAAGATTTCACTCATGGTCATCAAGAAGAAGCTTTGATGAAACTGATTGCAGTACTCGGACATCTGGAAGTACTTCATCATCTCTAGGAGCAAATTCAAACCTTCGTCCGCGACGTTGCGTTCGGTGTGCCGGAATGCCCACACGATGCTATCGATGATGAGCTTCAAGTGCGCCGGGCTCAGGGCGACTAGAGCCCTGAAGCAATGGTTCGTCACCGAGCGCAGAAGCAAGAAGAACTTCAGGCGATGATCTGGGAAGTCTTCGAAATTCTTGGTAATCATCGCCAGCGTGCACTCGAACACGGCGTCAAAAATCTTGGGGATCTCGTCTGTCATAGCAGTCTCAACCTTGTTGATGATGGCGGCGAAAAGCGACAAAACTTCGGCGTCGCGCGCGTCAGGAATGTTTCGAGCGTAATCGCCTAAAATCGGGTCGTACATCGCCGGCACGAGTTGCTGCGCAACCAAGTGCGGGTCGTCGCATCTCTCGACAAAAGTCTCGATCAAACGCAGCACCTCTCGTTTAACCGATCGCAACAACTTTACGAACGATGACTTGCTCGCGTAGGGCCCACCCTCGGCGATGCTCTGGCTAACCAATTCGCTATACAGCTTGTAGACGTTGAGCACGTCGGCGTAAATCGCCGACATCTGATTTTGGAATGGCTGTCCGAGGGAGATGCAAAAGTGCGTGTTGGACTTGAGGATGTTAAGAATGTTCTTAATCACGTCGTGGTTCTTCAAGCACTCGCTGTTTTGGCGCGCTTGCGTCATGATTTGCTGCCACGTCATATTCGGGGGCGCCATCAGACGTTGCACGTACTCTTCTCGCTTCGCCGGATTGAGCTCACTGGAGATCATGTGACCGACAGCTTCGTAGAACGTGTGCACTTGGTGCGGCTCCAAATCGCGAATCGTGTCCGATAGCCCACGCAAGAGCTCATCCACGAAAGGTTCCGTCTCGCCGACTTGCAAAATCACAAACTTGCGTTTGCACTTTATGGCAATCTTCAAAAACGTGTCGCACGCCATGTCTTGTACGCCCGGGTGCGTTTCGTGCATGAACTCAAATAACTTGTTCACCACAGTCTTTAGAAACTTCCAGTGCAGTCGAAGGAATCGCGGATACTGCCCGACGACGTACATGATGTTCGAAGCGATGACAGCCTTGTGGTCTTTCATGCGCATGATCTCGCACAAGTTGAGCAGGTCGCGAATAGCGGTGACCAAGAAGCGATTTTCTTGATCCTCTTGCATAGAACCACTGATGGAACCGATGGCCCAGCACAGCGTGTTTAACGTGTGCCATGTGTACTCGCGTCCATTCAACTGCGCGTGCAGCTTTTCGAGCATTTGCGTTTCGGTATCCTTGTGGTCGAGATGCGCGAGGTAAATGAGCGTCTCGCGCATAATCTTGTACTGTACCAATACATCGTTGTCCTTGAGCGTTTCGCGCACGATGTTGCCATTTTCATCCTCAACAATCAACACTTCTTCAGGTTTCGCCATCCGAGAAATCATTAACAACCGAAGCTTGCTGAATGGCACCGAGTACAACGCGCGGCGATTCACCCCGCGGTCGCCGTGTGGCGCGATGTCGCCCCCGAAACGGAACTCGCTAGACATGCCGGTTTCACCGCCTTCGGACTGAAAAACGTCGCACACCATGAAATGCCAGTAGTCGAGGCATACTTTGAACACTTCGGGCTCTTCGACGTAGGAAATGTTCAACAAATACTCGAGACCGATGAGCATAGACGACTGCAGCTCGGGCGACGTCTCCAAGAGCGTAATGTGCGCCTTGAAAAATTGCGTGATGAAGATCCCCAGGTTTTGTACGAACGCTTGTTCATCATCCGACCCATTCGCGTAAGCCTGCGCGATGTTAACCCCGCGTGGCAAAATGCCCTGCAAGTGGTCGATCGCCGTCGTGTACAGTTTGACAAAGTGCTGATCGTACTTGGCTTCGACGTTCAACCCTCCAATCTCGGACAAACACAAAAAGGCCACGTTGCGATAGGCTGGATTCGGACAAAGCGCGAGCAGGGTGTCTAACAGCGTGGACTCGAAAATGTACCCCAGCGGAATCCAAGACAGAAACGCGTTCAAAGTCGCCAACGTCACCTTGATCAATTCTGGCTTTTGCGAGTGCGTCAATACAAACTCGCACAGCTCGTGAATCATCGCGAACTCGCTGTTGAGCGAGTTCTTCAGCGCCTTGATCTTGTCTTGCGTCATCTCCCCACGGCTAAAGTCGAAAACCTCCTCGGAGAGCAACTTTAAGATGCTCATGCAGTTTTCGCACAACGACTCGCTCGTGCGCGCCGCGCCGACCAAGTCGGGAATAAAGCTCTGCCAACGGTGGGGCCAATCGTGCTTTAAAATCTGTACCAAGACGTTATTTATCTTGTTAATGTACGCCCGATCCCGCCGAAACCCAACTTCATCTCCGCTCAACGTGATGATCAAGTTGGAGACAAAATTTTTGATACCCTCGCGTTGTTCATTCGGAAGCAACCCCCAACGGTACTTAATCACCCCATCGAGAACTTGCAACGCAAAAAACTTCGTATTCGCATTCTTAGACGTTTCTAAAATCCCATCCACGCGCATCCACATCGACTCGTGTTCTTGCAACATCTGAAGCATTTTCTCCGCCTCGCCTCGCTGCGCGCGTCCTCGTCGTCAGTCCGCTTCTCGTCCACGTCTCGCAAACCTTCTCATGTCGTCATCGC
>Ga0222712_10003034_pt1 | contig 18653 bp, 28 predicted proteins | sample C33_657DmetaG_FD_165043 | JGI IMG/M metagenome (GOLD analysis project Ga0222712, IMG submission 165043) | Estuarine water microbial communities from San Francisco Bay, California, United States - C33_657D | ecosystem: Environmental > Aquatic > Marine > Unclassified | place: USA: California... | reverse complement strand
GAAATTGCCGAGCTTGAAGTCGAGGAACAACAACGCCAACAACGTGATGCCGAACTTCGGCAAAGAATCGCCGGCGATTTAAACGAAATATTTGCAAAGGCACAGACACCTGAGTTGGTGCAATCAGTGCCTGAACCTAGCACGCCGGCAACTGGTTCCATGATCCTCACCGAGACTCAGGCGGATCAGCAGTTAAAAATAACGCTGCCGACCAGCACTGTCGATGCCGTAGATGAATATCTTCGACGCAATGTGCGCGAAAGTACGGTGGTGAATCCTGAACCAGTGCTGGCTCAACCAGGTCGCAATCTAGAAGCCGAAGTCAAGAGATTGGAACAATGGGTGAGTCGCATAGCTGCCACTGGTCCAGGCAGCGGTGAAGTTTGGTTCAAGTTCCTCAATGATGTTAATCGCGACACCATGACGCCCGGCAACGACAACTGGGTTTTGGAATATGATGTGGCCACCAAGAAGGTGCAGTTCACTAAAAATGTAGGACCCTTGGAAACACTGATGTTCAACACCAGTGGCAGTGTGCAGGCTGTGGTGCCTGGTCAGCTGCACTGGAATCCTGCTGAAGATTGTCTGGACATACATCAGTATGACAACACCACTCTGCAGGTTGGTCTGGAAAACTACATCACAGTGTACAACGATACCACCTCCACGCTGACCAATGGTACAGTAGTAAGATTTGGTGGCATAGCTTCTGATCAAGAAACACCCACAGCCACACCCCACCTGGCCGATGGCACAGTACCACCTTTGTTCACCATCGGTGTGTTGACCACTGATGTGCCACCAGGCAGTCGAGGCAGAGCCACTATATTGGGCAAGGTACGAGATCTCAACACCACTGGTGCCAGTGCTGGAGAAACCTGGCAAACTGGAGATCTATTGTGGGTCAGTCCCACCATGCCTGGTTACCTCACCAAAGTAAAACCTACGGCTCCCAGCATTGTAGTAAGTGTGGCTGCAGTGCTCAAAGTCAACAACACCAGTGGCATAATCCTGGTGCGACCCACTGTGTTCCCCAGACTGCGCTACGGCAGATTCAGCAACAGCACCAACATCACCACCAGTTCCATCAACACTGGCATCAGTGTGCGATTCAACACCACTCAGCTGGCCAATGGATTTTATGTGAGTTCCAACTCTCGCATCTATGCCACTGAATCTGGTTTCTATGATTTTATCTTTGGCGCACAAATTTTATCCACCAATGCCAGTGCCAAAAACATCTGGATCTGGAGCAGAAAGAATGGCAACATTGACAGCGAAGCTCGCCGGCAGGGCATAGTTGGCAACAGTGTGTATGCTACCTTGGCGCAGAATTTCACCATCAGCATGAATGCTGGTGACTATGTAGAAATAAGATATGCTGTGGATGATGTGTCTGTGGAATTTGAAGCAGCTGCAGCCACAGCCTTTGCACCCATATCCCCCTCAGTCACCTTGACCGTGGCAGAAATTGCTCTATAAATAATGACATGAGCGTAGAAACACAACTGGCCGTCATAGAACAAGAACTGGATCAGTCCGGTGCTGTAGTCACGCGCATGGAACGCGCCATAGAAAAACTCACTGACGTAACAGCCGATATCAGTAAAATCCTAGCTGTACACGACCAACGATTGGAGCGTGGAGAGAAGGCCACTGCCGATGTATTCGACCTTCTAGAAAAACGCAGACAGGAAATGAACGAAGACATCAAAGAGCTGCATAGTCGCATCACCACCACCACCAGAGAACTCAGCACCGAAATAAATAATGTGCAGCAATGTATAGTCGAAGGCATCGAAGACCTAAAACACGAGCTCAAAGAAGATCAGAAATATCATAACGACAAACAGAGCAAACTAGACGACCGAATTTCCGCACTGGAACGCTGGCGATACATGCTGGTGGGTGCTGGCATTGTTGGTGGCTTCTTGATGAACAAGTTACTACAGGTAGTAGAAGTCAGTGTAAAATAACCATTGACTCTGCAGTAAAATACCTATACAATAAAGGCTCTTAGTGGAGCCTTTTTTAATCATATGAGTCTATACATCGACATCAAATATCTCGGCATGATCAGCCATCAGCTGGATCTATTCCGCCAAAAGAGTCAGTATCTTTGGAACTGTCGATGTCCAATCTGTGGCGATAGTTCTCGCAAAAAGAATCGAGCTCGCGGATATTTTTATAGACAAACCAATGATGTGTTCTATAAATGTCATAACTGTGAAGCCAGTCAACACTTCGGCACATTTTTAAAACAGTTCAACAGCAATCTCTATCGAGAGTATGCTCTGGAACGCTATGCCAACGGAGAAAATCGACGAGCGCATAGCAATCCTGAGGACCAATTAAAGGCCATGTTCACTGAACCTAAATTCAGCTTTGATGAAGAAGAGCCTGCGCCCACACTGCTGGACGAACTTCTGCCCTGTGTGGACAGTCTGCCCGAAGATCATTTGGCTCGAAAGTTTTGTGAAGATCGTCGTATACCAAAATATCAGTTGAATCGTTTGTACTTCATTGACGACATGCGCAACATTGCACAACTCAGTGATAAGATGCGAGACAAGATAAAAACTTCGGAACCACGACTAGTGCTGCCCTTTCGAGATCGCACTGGAAAATTAGTGGGAGTTACCTGTCGTGCCCTGCAGGGCGAGAGTCTGAGATATATAACAGTGCGCATCGATGATGATGCACCGCAGATTTTTGGTTGGGAGAACATCAATCCTCTGACCACTGTTTACGCCGTAGAGGGGCCAATTGATAGTCTATTTCTTCCTAACGCTGTTGCTGTTGGTGGCACTGGCTTTCATCGGCTTGCTAATCTCGGAGTTGATGCACGAAGATTGACTGTGGTGATTGATAACCAGCCACGCAACCGCGAAGTTGTAGAAGTATATCGCCGCGTGATTGATGCCGGGCATCGTGTGTTCATATGGCCCAATAGATTCGACGGCTGTAAAGACATCAATGATGTGGTGTTGGCCAATCCAGATCTATCGCAGCGCAGGCTAGCGGAAATCGTCGATGATAATGCCTTTGTGGGTCTGCGAGCACAGGCTCAATTTAATGTATGGAAGCGAGTATAGCATGGCTAATGTGCAGATTGTAAGTTATAGCAAACAGGCCCTGAATTTTCCTGGCGAGGGCGAAATGTCGGATCTGCAGGAACTGGTGGCCTATTGTGCCCGAGTCAGCAATCCTGGCAATCAAAACAACGCTGAAACATCAGAACGATTAATTCGATATCTGGTGAAACATCGACACTGGTCACCATTTGAGATGGTGAACATCTGTCTGGAAGTCAACACCACTCGAGACATAGCACGTCAACTGCTCAGACATCGAAGTTTTAGTTTTCAAGAGTTCAGTCAACGCTATGCCAACATCAGCGAGCTCGGTGGTTCGGGATTTAATTTTCAGCTTCGTGAAGCTCGTCTACAAGACACAACAAATCGCCAAAACAGCCTGGACATTGACAAAACCGACATTGAGCAGGCATACTTTGCGCATCAGTGGGAAAAGAAGCAGAAGGAACTCATTGACTGGGTGGATTCAACCTATCAGTGGGCCATAGAAAACGGCATGGCCAAGGAACAGGCCCGCGCCATCCTGCCCGAGGGATTGACCATGAGCCGACTCTATGTCAATGGTACCTTGCGCAGTTGGTTGCACTACATTGATGTGCGCACCGAAGCTGGAACACAGAAGGAACATCGTGAGTTGGCCCATCAGTGTGCCTGGCAGATTGCCAAATTATTTCCCAGCATCATGAATTTCGACCATGTGACCGAGCCAGTACAAACGCAGGAAATTAATAAATAGGTGGTAAAATATAACTCAAGGATGACATAGATGTGGTTACTTAATTTCATGCCCGACAGCTGGGTGACTGCTGCAGTGAATCTGGCCTTGGTGGGCAGCATAGCAGCTCTGGTCGCCACCTGGTTGCTGAGCAAGGTTCCGTTTATTGGCAGTTATGCTCGAATGATACGCATCGCTGCCATAGCCGTACTGCTGGGTGCTACTTATTTCAAAGGCAAGTTAAACAACGAACTGATCTGGCGCGAACGAGTGGCTGCGCTGGAGACTCAGGTTCGAGAGTCTGAAGAAAAGGCCAGCAAAGCCAACAGTAAAATTCAATACAAGGTTGTAGAAAAGACACGCGTGGTGCGAGAAAAAGGCCGAACTCAAATTGAATACATCAATCGTTTGGTTGAAGGTAAAAATACAGAAGTCATCAAGGAAATCATCAAAGACATGAGCGAGGAAGAGCGACAGGTATTCCTGGCTAAACAACAGGAACTGCAGGACGCCATTAAAAATTGCCCTGTACCTAAAATCATCATCGAAGAACAAAACAAAGCCGCGGAGAAGAAATGAAATATTATGTCATAGCTTTAATGCTGCTGCTTTCGGGTTGTTCAACAACAGTACCGGTGGCGAGAAAATTTCCCGAAGCTCCACCGGCTCTAGTCACACCCTGCCCGGCTCTGAGCAAAATTCAGTCCGAGTCAGCCACCATAGTAGATCTGCATCGTGTGGTGGTTGAAAATTACACATCATATCATGAATGTTCAATCAAAGTAGATGCTTGGAATGAGTGGTATCAGACCCAGCGCAGTATATTCGACGAAGTTAAATAACAACAATTAATTGGAGTAAGTATGACGCCAGGAATAGTGCATGGCATTGCGGTAAACTATTCTCGCGACGAGTTGTTCGATGAGCTCGGCATTCGCCGACTACAAGAAAGCTATATGCGAGACGACGAAGCATCACCTCAGGAAAGGTTCGCCTATGTTAGTTCGGCTTTTGGCAGCAATGCAGAGCACGCTCAGCGTTTGTATGAGTATAGTAGTCGCCATTGGTTATCTTATAGTACTCCTATTCTTAGTTTTGGTCGTAGCAAGCGTGGCCTTCCTATCAGCTGTTTTCTGCCTTACTTGGATGATAGCGCAGAAGGATTGGTCAGCACTCTCAGCGAAGTAAATTGGCTCAGCATGCTGGGCGGAGGAGTTGGCATTGGTCTGGGAATACGTTCAGCGGATGATAAAAGTGTTGGAATCATGCCACACCTTCGCACATATGACGCATCATCTCTGGCTTATCGACAAGGTCGGACTCGTCGGGGTAGTTATGCTGCATATCTTGATATTAGTCATCCTGATATTATAAGTTTCCTTGAAATGAGAAAACCCACTGGCGACCAGAACATACGTTGCCAGAATCTGCATCATGGCATCAACATCACTGACGATTTCATGCAGCTCATAGAACGCAGCATGCTGGATCGCGATGCCAACGATAGCTGGGAGTTGAAAGATCCACACAGTGGTTTGGTCCGAGAAGTGGTGAGCGCCAGAGAACTGTGGCAGCGCATCTTGGAAATGCGCATGATGACTGGCGAACCATATCTACACTTCATTGATGCCAGCAATCGAGCCATGCCAGATTTTCAGAAGAAATTGGGGTTAAAGATTCAGCAAAGCAATCTTTGTTCGGAAATTATTCTGCCCACCAACAAACAACGCACCGCGGTGTGCTGTCTAAGCAGTCTCAATTTAGAATATTATGATGAATGGAAAGATGATGCGTTATTTCTTAAAGATGTTGCTGAGATGCTGGATAACGTTCTCCAGTACTTCATTGACCATGCTCCTGATGCTATTAGCCGGGCTAAATTTTCAGCTACCCGTGAGCGCAGCATTGGTATTGGCGCTCTTGGCTGGCATGCTTATCTTCAGCGCAACAGTCTGGCCTGGGAAACTCCTATGGCCGTGGGCCGCAACATAAAAATCTTCAAACATATTCGCGAAGGATTGGATCATGCAAATCTTGCACTGGGTGCGGAGCGTGGCGAAGCACCTGACGCTGCCGGCACTGGTCGGCGTTTTAGTCATGTCATGGCTATTGCTCCTAATGCATCCAGCAGCATTCTTATGGGTAATACCAGCCCTAGTATCGAGCCTTATCGTGCTAACGCTTACCGACAAGACACCCTATCAGGAAGCATGCTCAATAAAAACAAATGGCTGGACCGAATTATTCGCGAAAAATGCGATGCCAATGCCAAGCTGGACTATAACGAAATCTGGGGCAGCATTATTGCCAACGACGGCAGCGTTCAGCACCTCACCGACGTACTGGACGATTGGAACAGAGAAGTCTTCAAGACCAGCATGGAGATCGATCAGCGATGGCTTGTACAGCATGCTGCCGACCGCCAGCAGTATATTGATCAAGCTCAAAGTCTCAATCTCTTCTTTAGACCCGATGCAAACATCAAGTACATTCATGCCGTACATTTTCAGGCCTGGAAAAGCGGACTCAAGACCCTCTATTACTGCCGTTCGGAAAAAATCGGCAAAGCCGACAAGGTTGCCAGAAAAATTGAACGACAGGTGATACAGGAAATTGATTTAAAGGCTCTGGCCGAAGGCAATGATTGTTTAGCCTGCGAAGGATGATTGGACATTGTGATGAAATATTTTTTATTATGTGCATGTTTATGGTTGCCGCTGACGAGCCAAGCCCAGGAAAATTTGGTATGGGAGGAATTCAGTCAAATTGACATAAGACCAGTGTTTGATCCAGTGCATAAAGAAAAAACCTACGATATTTCTGAAATCAATCCTGACGGTACTGTGATAAATTTTGTTCGTTACAGCTATAATTGGAATTTTTATTACCGTCAGGCATTGAATAGTGAACCACCCATGCGACCCGAGTCCAGAGAAATATATCGAATTTTGGTAAAACTGTTTAAAAAACAACTTAAATCAAAAAAGGTAAACCATGGTAACCATAAGTGACGCAGCGGTACAAAAGATTCGCCAGATAATCAATGAAGAAGATCCCAATCTGCGTCTGCGCATCTTTGTGCAGGGCGGAGGCTGCAGCGGATTTCAATATGGATTCACTCTGGAGGATCAGTCACCAGCAGCAGACGATCATACCTTTGACCGCGACGGTGTGGGTGTGGTGGTGGACAGCATGAGCATGCAGTACATGAACGATGCGGTCATAGACTACGAACAAACTTTGTTGGGTGCAGAATTCAAAATACGCAATCCCAACGTAACTGCCACCTGTGGTTGTGGATCTTCGTTTACAGTGTAACTTCATGGACATCTTTGATTGGTTCATTGTTTTTTGTTTAATTGTAGTATTACTTTGGATGTACATACATGGCGCATCTGGTAGCTAACATACCCCCGATACATTGTTATATTAGAAAAGAATTTCTCTATGACTTTGAAACCGGCCACGGAGAATACGAACCCTGCATTTGGGTATCCGTTAAAAGCATTCGAGGACAGGCATTCCGCATTGAAAGTTATTTACCCAATTATGGCGCACTTTATGACAAACTACCTCTGCACGCGTATGTTTCACGCACAGAGAATCTTGACGTTGAGAAGTTTTTACCTTTAGACACACTGCAGATCTGGGATTGTTTCAGTCACGACTTTACTGTGGTGCAAAAATCATTCCTTCGCAATCTAACCTGTAAGTTTTATGCCAAAGACAAGAACTTTCACGAAGGCGAATATCTGTTCACGATAGATAACTCCGCACCAGATCCAAACGTGTTGGACACCAGTTATGCGGAATGGCCTGAAGACCATAAAAGTTTTAATTTTATTCAACTAGACAATGGACAGTATGCGGCTCAACCTAACAATCGGTGCCTGTTCTTAGATGCCTCCAGCAATCCCAAGGAATTAAAGTTTCCGGATTTCCGAGTCTGCACTAAAAAATATGTCGTAGAACAAAAACCAAAGTGGGCGTTAGGTGATACTAATACTGTAATGTATGAAAAATCTAAAAAATAATGAATACACAATTTGAATGTTTTGGCGGTGCATATAAAAATTCACCACCAATTTTAAAGATTAATAATTTTTATACAGATAATGAACTTCAAAGAATTTGGAGAGAACTAGAATATATTTTTAATAGCTCTAAATTAAATCCACCAGATCATAGAAATTCTGCGTGCAAAGATAATGTAGCCATTAAGAATAATTTTTCAGTATATCTAGATGATGTGTATGGTAATCGCGAATTTTCAGAAATTCTTACGGTAAATAGAAAAATTTTTAATCCGAAATTTATACAAACTTGTGTATCAATCAATCCAATTTTTAAATATATTGAAATAAGCAATCGAGACAGCACTCTTGTATCCTATTATAATGATGCCTGTAATTATGCTGCACACGAGGATGCAGCCACTCTTTCTTGTATATCATATTTTTTTAAAGAACCGCAAAGATTTCATGGTGGCGAAATAGTATTTTGTGATTATGATATAAAACTTGAAGTTCAAAACAACATGCTGGTAATTTTCCCCTCTTGCTTAACTCATGAAGTATTGCCAGTAAAAACTCATGAAAATTACGAACCTGGTTATGGCAGATACAGCATGACTCAATTTTTACTTATAGTGGAGCCTTAATTATGTGGTTTTTAGAATCCTGTGCAGCACATTCACATGTTTGTATTGAAGATATTTTTACTGAAGAAGAGTTGGACCGAATTGTAAAAACGGGACTAACACTTCCGCACAGAAAGGCACAAATAATAGGTCAAAATAATGATCTAAAAATATTGGGCGAAGAGGATACTAGTATCCGAAATGTAAATGAATATAACCTAGGAATATCGGATGAGACTCGATGGATATATGAAAAAATATCTAGAATAATAAATGATGTTAATACAAAAATTTTTAGCTTTGATTTAACCTGGTTTGAACCTCTGCAAATGCTGAGATACGAAAGCGAAGAAAAAAGTTGCTATAGAATTCACGCAGATGCTCCATATGATGTCAATCATATAATTGCCTTGAGAAAACTTAGTCTTATTTTGCAGCTTTCCAATGACGATGATTATTGCGGCGGTGACGTAAAGATACATTTAAATACCATGCACCCCGAACCAACACATCACGTAATGCCAAAAAAACGCGGCACAATAATTTTATTTCCAAGTACAATGTTGCATGAAGTAACACCGATAACTTCAGGTAAAAGAATAAGTTTAGTAACCTGGGTTTATGGCCCAAAATTTAAATAGGAGCAGGCATGAAGAAATTTTTATTAGCATTATTGTTTATATCACCCGTAGCCACTGCAGAAATTTATGATTGGAAAATTACTCGGGTCAAAGATGGCGACACAGTAGAGTTCGAAGCCAAATGGTTGCCGGCTCCGCTGAAGCCTCTGTTGAGTCTGCGTGTGCTGGGTGTGGATACACCAGAGAAAGCACCGCGCGCCAAGTGTGAAAAAGAAGCCAAGGGTGGTCAGGCCGCCACCGACTTCACCAAGAAGAAGGTGGCAGAAGCCAAAAAGATTCAAATCGAAATCAAAGACTGGGACAAGTTCGGTGGCCGTGTGTTGGGCGATGTTATTCTAGATGGTCAAAGTTTAAGTAAAATGCTTATTGACAATAACATGGCACGCTCTTATCATGGAGAAGCAAAAAAGAGTTGGTGTGATTAAATGTCACCAACCATAGCAGTATTTGTACACCAGCCACGGTGCAGTGTGCAAAGCGCCAATGGTATCATGCAGGCTCTTGGTTCTCGATACCGGTTTAAAATATTCACCAAGCACGAAGTCGAAGATAATTTTTTCACTGGGGTAGACATGATATGTTTTCCTGGTGGTGTCGGCGACAGCGATGCCTGGGATTTTCTTTTTACGCATCATCGAGCTCGCATACAGCGATTTATTGCCAAGGGTGGTCGATATCTGGGAATCTGCATGGGAGCTTATTGGGCGGATCAAAATTATTTTGGTCTCACTGATATCGAAATTTCGCAATACATACGACGTCCCGGTACCTGTACTCGTCGTTATTACAGCAAGGCAGTAGAATGTCGTTGGGCCGGTCAGCAAGATCGATTTTTCTTTTATGATGGACCGGCATTCATTGGTGACGAAACAAAATTTGACACCATAGCAAGATATCACAACGGCGACCCAGCTGCCGTTATTCAGGGACGCATCGGACTCATAGGACCACACCTAGAAAGTCAAAGATTTTGGTATGATCGTCCCTATTTAAAAAAGCACTGGCACAATAATAATCACGGCAGACTACTGCTGGAATTTGTAGACAACCTAATGGAAAGGTAAGATGAGCAAACTAAAACTAAAACTAACCGATGAGCGCAATCATTTCAAACCTTTTAATTATCCCTGGGCTTATGAGAGTTGGTTGAAGCATGAACAAAGTCATTGGCTGCATACCGAAGTGCCCATGTTGGAAGATGTCAAAGATTGGAAAAATCGTCTCACCGAAGCAGAAAAGAAATTCTTAACCAACATCTTTCGTTTCTTTACACAGGGCGACATTGATGTGGCCGGCGGCTATGTTAAAAATTATCTGCCCTATTTCGCACAGCCCGAAGTAAGAATGATGCTGTTGGGATTTGCAGCGCGCGAAGCTCTGCACATCGCAGCCTATAGCCATCTCATCGAAACATTGGGCATGCCGGAGAGTACCTACAATGAGTTCCTGGAATACACAGAAATGCGTGACAAGCATGATTACCTGCTTGGTGTTAGCACACAGACTGGTGATGTTGCTAGTACTGCTGCTCATATTGCAGTATTCAGTGCTTTCACCGAAGGCATGCAGTTATTCAGTTCCTTTATCATGCTACTTAACTTCCCTCGCACCGGCAAAATGAAGGGTATGGGACAGATTGTGACCTGGAGCATTGTTGACGAAACTCAACACTGTGAAAGCATGATCAAGCTGTTCCGCACCTATGTGGAAGAGAACAAGGAAATTTGGAACGATGACCTCAAAGGTAAAATCTACACCATCGCAGAAAAAATGGTGGAGCTTGAAGATCGATTCATTGATTTAAGTTTCGACATGGGTGGCATCGAAGGACTGACCGCTGCAGATGTCAAACAATATATACGTTATATTGCTGATCGTCGTTTGATTAGTCTGGGACTCAAAGGCATTTATAAGGTTAAAAAGAACCCCCTGCCTTGGGTAGAAGAAATGATCAACGCACCAACACATACGAACTTTTTTGAAAACCGCGCCACAGACTATGCCAAAGGCGCACTCAGCGGAGATTGGCACGACGTTTGGGCAACCTAATTATGGTGATTGATGAAACCTCGATTTTTATTTCTTAACACACGAGCAGCAAACTGCAGCATCTATAAAAGCGGCGTCCAGATTTTCCAGGCTCTCGAAGGCAGTGAGCACTGGGATCTGGACTACGTGGAAATTCCCAACTTCGATGTAACGGCTCTGTATCAGGGTCGCATTGTGATTGACGAAGTTGAACATGCTGCCTATGATGCTTACATTTTTAATTATCATGACATCACCATGCGAGGCACAGAAAATATTCTCAGCGAACATTTTCACAGACTCGACGGTGTGAAGTACGGCATCATCCTGGAAATGGAACCCGGCAATCCTTACAGCCGGTTGTTCAGCGATGACTTTGATGGATATTTGGTCATGGATCCCACCTATGTTAGTAATCACGATCGGTTCCATGCCTTCCCCCGGCCCATACCGCCGGCTCAAGTCGATGCCTATGTTGAGTCCGATGTTCCAGTGATCGGCAGCTTTGGATTTGCCACTCAAGACAAATATTTTGACCGCATTGTTGAAGCTGCGGCCAAGGAATTGAATCAGGCCCGCATTAAAATCAATATTCCTCGAGCCACCTATGCTGATCCTCAGGACACCATGTATGACATGATTCGTCAACAGTGTCTGGCTCATGCACGTCCTGGCATTGAAGTAGAATTTACTCGCGAATTTTTTGATGATGCTGAACTGATTCGTTGGTGTAGTCGCAATACTTTGAATATGTTCATGTATGATCGACACATGCCGGGTCTGGCTGCAGTCACTGATCAGGCCATAGCATCAGGGCGTCCTCTGTTGGTGAGTCGCAACGAAACCTTCCGCCACATACATCAGTATTGTCGAGCCTATCCGGATCGCAGCATCACTGGTGCCATTGTCCAGCATGGTGAGGTTGTAAAAAAGATGCAACATGATTGGAGCTGGGCCAGCTGTCAACAACGCCTGCAGGAAATTTTATTTGAGGAATGACATGACCAAAGATGAGCAGATACTGGGCATAGCCAGTATTCAAAAGAATGAAAGTAAATGGATTGTTGAATGGTTGAGCTGGTATCTACTGCAGGGCTTCACTAAATTCTATATCTATAATCACCAAAGCGAAGACAACACTCGAGAAATATATACCCAGTTGAGTCGGCACTACGACATCACCATCAACGATGTAGAAGGTTGCAATGTCAGTTATCCCATGATGCAGCATTATCTGGATACCTATCGTCCAGAATGTGATTGGATTAGCTACAACGACACCGACGAGTTCATGATGCCCATGGCAGAAGGCAAAACAGTGAAGGACATACTGTGGGATCATTGGAACGACCCTGTGAGTGCTCTTGGCATATACTGGACCTACTTTGGCAGCAACGGTCACAACGAGCTCGGCGATTGTCCAGAGCTTATTACACAAAATTATACTCGACGTGGGCCGCAGGACTATCCCCTGCATTATCACATGAAGAGCATTGCCCGTGGCCGCGGTCGTGGTGGTTGGATTCGAGCCACCAATCCGCATGTGTACAGCACAGAATTTGGTACTACGGATCTCGAAGGTCGCATCATACCCACTGACAAGGGTTGGAATCTCGGCGGTGAGGCCAGCTGGAATGTAATGCGCATCAATCACTATTGGTGCAAGAGCTATGAATGGTTTACTCGCATCAAACAGCCACGTGGTTATCGGTTTGATCGACCGCCCACAGACCCTAGTCAGGAAGTAGCCCTGGACAGCTGGTGGCGACAGAACCTCAACGACGAAGTGGACACCCTGCTGTGGGATCGTTGGGGTGATAAATTGCTTGGTAAGATTGATGAAGTGAAGAGCAAATTGACCATTGAACCCAACATGTATTCGAGACTTGGATGAAAAAAATATTATTGATTGGTGGCGCAGGCTACATCGGAACACGCCTGCATGAATATTTGACGGCCGAAGGCCATGATGTTGCCAGTGTGGACATGGGCTGGTACAGCACACCCGAAGCCGGTGTGCTGGTGGACGATTATCGCAACCTCCCCGAAGATGTGGTCAAAGAAGCCTCCGCCATCATCTTGCTGGCTGGTCACAGCGGCGTTAAAATGTGCGACGGCGACATTCAAAGCAGCTGGATCAACAATGTCAGCAACTTTGTTGGCCTGGTGAAGAAAATGAATCGATCACAGCAGTTGATCTATGCCAGCTCCGGTTCGGTGTATGGCAACGGCGGAGCTTCGGTTTTCCAGCCCATCAACAACTACGACATCACCAAGTATGTGCTGGATCTGGAAGCTCGACGTTTCATCAACGAAGGATATAAAATCATTGGCTGTCGTTTCGGTACTGTGAACGGGTATAGTCCCAACCTGCGCGGCGAGCTGATGATCAATGCCATGGTGAACAATGCCGTAAACACTGGCGTAGTTACCGTGAACAATCAATATGTAAAACGACCAATCCTGGCCATGGAGGATCTGTGTCGAGCCATGGTCAAAATGCTGGACACACCAGTGCCTCGCAGCGGCATCTACGATCTCTGCAGTTTCAACGACAGAGTTATTGACATTGCGGAAGATGTATGTCATTATGTTGGAGCTGAATTAAAAGAAACACCGGACCGCGCCGGCGTATATGACTTTGTGATCGACAATACGCGATTCGAACGAGAATTTAAATTTAAATTCCGCAGTCAGCGTGCCGACGTAATTAAACACGTAGCCAAAAATTTAGATCAATGCATCATAACTGATCGCACTACCCCCAAGGAATATCAATGAATCAAACTACGGAACTTCGAAGCTGCAATGCCTGCGGCCACAACAATTTACTGCTGGCACTGGATCTGGGTGAACAACCTTTGGCCAACAGCTATCTCGACACCGCGGATCAGGAAGAACCAACATATCCTCTGCGCGCTCTGGTGTGTGAAAAATGTCAGCATGTGCAGCTAAGTCATGCCATAGAACCAGATTTGATGTTTAAAAATTATCTGTATGTCAGCGGTACCACGCAGACACTGCAGGAAAACATGCGTTGGTTTGCGGGCTTTGTGCAGGAGTTCACTGGCAAGTATGTGGGCAGTGTGCTGGACATCGGCTGCAACGATGGCACTCAGCTAACTCAGTTTAAAGACCTGGGCTGGACCACCTACGGCATTGATCCTGCAGAAAACATCGTACCCTTGGCCAAGGAAAAAGGTCATGATGTGGTGTGTGCTTATTTTGATGCGCGAGCCGTACCAGGCCTGGCGCGGATTCAGCCGTCGGTGATTGTAGCACAGAATGTGGTGGCTCATAATTACAATGCCCTGCAGTTCCTTAAAAATGTGCGAGCCATCATGCCTGACGATGGTTATTTTTTCATGCAGATTTCTCAGGTTGATATGATTCGCCGCAACGAATTTGATACCTGTTATCATGAACACGTGAACTTTTTTAATGTGCATAGCCTGATTAAAATTGCCGACCGTGCCGGACTGTTCATTCAAGACATCGTCAAACAACCCATACACGGTAATAGCTATATTGTAGTGATGCATAAGTCACAGGGTCGCCCGTATCGCGTAAGCAATTTACTGAACCTGGATCGCAACGACGGTCTTCATGACCTGCGTCGCTACGAACTCTGGGCGCAAAATGCACATCGTCTCATGGAAGAATTGCGCACAGCAGTGACTCAGGCACGCGAGCAGGGCTACAAAGTAGTGGGCTATGGAGCTGCCGCCAAAGGCATGACTGTGCTGAATTTTGCCAAACTAGAACTAGATTTTATCATTGACGACAATCCGTTGAAACAAGGCAAATTTGCACCCGGCATGCGCACACCCATAGTTAGCATCGACGAACTGCAGAAGCATGCAGGTGTACCCATGGTGTTCATACCCTTGGCCTGGAATTTCTTTGCTGAGATCAAGCAACGCATCCAACAGGTTCGTGGCGAACCCGATCGATTCTTAACATATTTTCCTGTGGTGGACTATGTTGCCTGAATATGCTGAAAATCGCATGGCCATCTGCCGAGACTGCGACAGTTTTAACAGCGTAATAAAGGTTTGCCGGGAGTGTGGATGTTTCATGCCCGGCAAGGTTCTGCTAAAGGGGCAACACTGCCCACTGAATAAATGGACGGCCATCAATGAAGTCAAAAATAATCGAAGCACACCTGGATGTTGCCCGGAGGTACGCCGATCTAAGTTCGGCCCGAAGACTTAAAGTAGGCGCCATAGTAGTCAAAGAACACAGAATTATAAGTATTGGCTATAATGGTACCGCTCCAGGCGATGATAATAATTGTGAGGAGCTGGAGTGGATGCCACGCAACACCGGCGGCTGGCTTGCTCCAGAAGAAATGCGGCAAATGTTTCCATTGACCGGTGAACATGCAGAGTATGGTCAATGGCCCTATAGACTGCGAACTCTGGACACCGTTATACATGCCGAAGAAAATGCCATAGCCAAGCTGGCTCGCAGCCATGAAAGCGGCGATGGAGCCAGCATGTTTATAACACACGCGCCATGTCACCAGTGCGCCAAAATGATATTGCAGAGCGGCATTGCCGATGTTTGGTATGCTCATGAATATCGCAATCATTTTGGTGTGGACTATTTAAACAGTCATGGCGTGTCATGCCAACAATACAAAGAAAACAACCATGCCAATAACCCATCATGAATGCCAAGCCTGTGATGCAGTGTTTCGAATAAAATATGACATGGATGAGCAATACTATGCCGTAGGTAATTGTCCGTTCTGCGGCGCCGAATTAGAACAAGAACAAGACTATGGTGTAGACGAGGAATAAATAGCCGATATTATTCGGAGATTTATTCATGTGGTTTTATAATGACAAAGAATTCACCGAAACCGACATCGGCAACAATGTTGGTTTCGTTTATATGATCACCAATCTAGTGGATGGCCGCCGCTACATCGGCAAGAAACTGTTTCAATTCAGCAAAACGCGACAAGTCAAGGGCAAAAAGAAACGCATCAAGGTGGCCAGCGACTGGCCGACCTACTGGAGCAGCAGTCCGGAACTACAGGCCGACGTTGAGCGGCTCGGATCCGACAATTTTCGTCGCGACATTCTCTATCTCTGTGGCACCAAGGGCACTCTGAGCTACATCGAAGCTCGCGAACAATTCTCATTCAGGGTGCTGGAACAGCCCGAAGCCTGGTACAACGGCATTATTCAATGCCGAATTCACCGCAGCCACGTCAAACTCTGACGCAAACCCCAAGCAGATCAATGGGTTCCCTACGGCTTGACATTTTGGTGCAAGGTGCTATAATAGTAGTATGATGAGAAAGAAAAGAACAGACCGCTGCCACATAGTATATGTCATCGTCAACAATGTCACTGGTGACCGATATGTGGGCATCACAGCAGGCCGCAGCAAAAAAGAACTGCGAGTCCGAATCCAGAAGCACGTTTGGCGCGCCTTCAACGAAGACAAGGGCTGGGCTCTGTGCAACAGCATTGTCAAGTATGGCACCGTAGCTCATAGCTATGGCATCTATGAAGTAGTGCGAGGCAAGGCAGCAGCCCATGCCCTAGAACGCGAATTGATCTCAGTATATGATCCAGTGCTGAATCACACTGGTCGTAGAAGTGCTTGACAATTCGAATCGTGATGCTAGAATGTGGTTATAGTAAAGAAAAGGAGATGATATGAAATTAGTTATATTCACTCAGGTTTATGAGAATTACGCTTGGCAGGAAGATGGTTCAATCGGCAAAGGCGATGCGGCTTACTGGAAGGCCAAGGGTGGTGACGAATATGTTGTGCGGGGCATCAAGAATGATGCAGAAGCCACCATGGCTGTGATGTCAATGCGTGATCAAATCGAACGAGCTGACGATTACATTGTTGAATCGGTTGTTGATTGGAAGTTGGTTGCCAACGATTATTTGACTGAGTATGAGCGTAATCAGTTGGAGTTCGACGGTAAGGTTATGTTCCCTGCAAAAGAACTTGTCTGGGCCTAAGGAGACGGTATGAGCGACAAAACTCTGTTGGATTTAATGTATGAAGAATTGATCAATCTGGATGAGCAGGCGGGATGCTTCGACGAAGAAACCAATGCGCGTATTGATCAGCAGCGTAGTAAAATTTACAATATAATTTTGGAGATGGAAGCATGCGTATAACACAGGATTCTGGCAAGGTACGGATTGTGCACGACGGCAGTCCTTTTGATGTGGCCTATGACATTCGAGTAGAATGGTTGGTGGAGGGTCAGTGGAAACTCTTTCAAGGGTTCAATAGTCTGAGCAATGACTATGCGTTTTCCGAAAGTCGTGAAGCCGCGGCTCGAGCCATTAAGAAACTTGCTGCTGAGGCAGTCGGAGTAGTATGATGGCCAATCTCTTTGTTGGCATCATCATCGGCATAGTTGTGGCTACGGTGGGCGTTGTGCGCTTCGCCAACTGGGCTGACACTGGAGTACACAAGGTGCAGCAGGTAGCCCGCGAAGTCGTCAAATAATGGGATAGACATGGTGCGACGCACACGAAAACAAGCAGAACACGCAGCAGAGCCCGCTATGAAGAAATTCACATGTCTAGGCTGTGGATTCCAGGGCTTTGACGCACAAGAATACTTCTCAGGTCGGCCCAGTACGCGCTGCATTTGGTGTGCAAAATACGGATCCCCCAAGAAGCCCGCTGCAGAAGCCAAGCAGATCAATGCCTCCGACGCGGTAGAAAAGGCTTGACAATTCGGATCGTTCCTATAGAATAGAGGTATAGTAAATAAGGAGAGAACGAAATGTCGAAATTAACAGCTTATACCCTAGAAGTTTATAAAACAGATCGCCGGATTCGTAAAGATGAGCGCTATGGTCGTAACAAAAAGGGCCTGCGGTTCGTAGAAGTCATAGACTTTGCACCCAGCACCAAGGCTTACATCAACACCGTTGCCGCTGCCAAGCGTGAGCAAGGATTCATTGTAGAGGTTTTTGAAACTTTTGTGAGTCAGAAGAACTTTTTGAACGGTGTGGAGTTTCAAGAACGCTATGATACTCCGAACTACTGCAGCCCCAGCAGTGAATCATATTACAGCATGTAATCAGGAGACATCATGGAAACCATAGAAATTGTATTTTGTGTCTTGACATTGATAGTCGGAGTGTTTATAATTTATGATGCTGAACAAGATAGAAAGGGTCGATGATATGAAACGCTATGCTGAATTCAACACCAATGCTGAAACCATCTTTGTAGAAGGCAAGCTGGGACCGTTGCTGGGCTACAAACTCAAGCGCATCAATGTCGAGGGTCGCGGTGTGGACATGGCCTACAACAGCTATTATTTTTGTTCCACCACTGGCACCATGGTGAGCTACGGCAAGGGTGGCAAGGCCAAGGCACTCAAGCCCACCAAGTTCAATAAATTCAGCATGTTGGAACGCAACGAAAAAGATGTGCGGTTTAGTCGCAGCATCAAAGTTGACGTCGAAGAAATCATGGCCTGTGCACGTGAACAAATCTACGGAGCCTGACATGAGCGGATATCGCAGCAAGAAACTA
>Ga0222712_10003033_pt1 | contig 18657 bp, 20 predicted proteins | sample C33_657DmetaG_FD_165043 | JGI IMG/M metagenome (GOLD analysis project Ga0222712, IMG submission 165043) | Estuarine water microbial communities from San Francisco Bay, California, United States - C33_657D | ecosystem: Environmental > Aquatic > Marine > Unclassified | place: USA: California... | reverse complement strand
CGGTCAGGTGGATTGAAATAGCGGAGGGGGTCAGGTGGATCGCCAAAGCGGAGGGACGGGAATGAGCAAGTTACGCGAAGCGGCGCAGGCCATTGTGCAGTGTTTTGATACGCACGGCTTTGTGCTTGAACACCGGATCAAAGCCCTGCGCGACGCGCTGGCCGAGCCGGACGAAGTGCTGGCCGAGCGTGAAGCGTGTGCGCGGATGTTTGATGGCGAAGTGTGGGCTTACGATTACCGGGAGATTGCAGCAGCAATCCGCGCAAGGGGGGAGGAATGACACGGGAAGACATAATCAGCATGGCGCGTGAGGCTGGGCTAACTGGGCTGATGGAGGGCGGGCTGGTCGAATACTTTGAGCGTTTCGCCGCTTTGGTCGCCGCAGCCGAGCGCGAGGCGTGTATTAGCGAAGTTCGCGTTTATAACGGCATACATTTTTTTGATGCGGCACAAATTGTCGAAGCAATCCGCGCAAGGAGGGAGCATGTTGTCGAAGCAATCCGCGCAAGGGGGGAGCATGAATAGGGAAGACGTAATCAGGATGGCGAGAGAGGCTGATATTCATGTAAGCGAGAACAATAGTTTTGCTGACGATATGTATATCTCGACTTTGTATCGCTTTGCCAACGTAGTCGCCGCAGCCGAGCGCGAGGCGTTAAAAGAAAACATGAACAGGGAGTTTGAAAAATTCTTTAGCGCGGCGGTCAAAGCCGTGCGCGAAGCCGAGCGCGAGGCGTGTGCGAAGGTGTGTGATGCATGGAGCAAACGCTCTGATGACGTTGGGGGCTACTGCGCCGCTGAAATCCGCGCAAGGGGGAACACATGATTCTCACACGGGATGAAATGGTTAAGAGCGTTTTAGAACTCCTGCACAAGTCTGTGGAAAATATTCCCGAAGAACGCCGGGGTGAAGTGTTGGGTAGAATTATTGATTCGTTCAGCCAAGGCATGTTCCAAGGGCCGCTAGAGAAGGAGGAAAGATGAAAACTGAAAACTCGGTAAAAGTATTACTCCCGCTTGGGCTACACACTCCGGAAATGAAAGAGAAGATTGTTGAGATGCTTAACGGAAGAGAAGGAATGTTTAAAGGGTCGGTAAAGGAGGAGAAAGGAATGAAAAAAGGTATGACGCATGAAGAGCATTTGGACTTAGCAAAGGCGCTCTTGTTGATTGATAAACTGATAAATGATGCGGGGGATACTATTGGGCAAAGCTACGGGTATTCCTCAAGAGAGAGTAAGGCAACGGGTACTCTTAGGAAAAAATTAGAGAGTTTACGCAGCATGTTGGACACTCGTTATCACAAAGTCACGACCGATGAACAGTTTCTAAAGCAGGGTCATGTGTACTTTGGCGAACGCCCCAAAACGGAAGCGGGGGGAAAATAATAATGGCTATCTCACGCGCTGAATTACTTAAAGCACTACTTCCCGCTTTACCCTATATATTTCGTTACGGTATTGGGAGGCGGTGGTATTGGGGGGTTCAAAAATTGGGCGGTAAACGCAAAACAAAAGGGGACAGATATGAAATTCTCAAGAGACAACGATATAGAAATTGTATTTGACGATATAAAAGAAACTTTGTTTGTCTGTGCTGCGGTGGTAGGAATACTGTCTAATCCAAAGATAGAGTTAGATAGACTTTGTTTCAACGACGAGATTGATGACATTGATGTAGAATACCTACGGAAACTTGCGGATGCTGCTTGGCAATTTAAGAATGCGTTGAGGGATGTAGGGGACTTCTGATGAAAATCATCACAATCGATTTTGAAACTTACTACGACAAAGAATTCTCGTTGTCTAAAATTACGACGGAGGAGTACATCCGTGATTTACGATTTGAGGTGGTTGGTGTTGGGGTCAAGGTTAACGACGAGAGATCTGAGTTTTTTAGCGGAACGCATCGAGAAACGCAGGAGTTCTTGCGTAGTTTTGACTGGAGCGACGCAGTCGCCGTTGCTCACAACGCGATGTTTGACGCAGCCATCCTATCGTGGATCTTCGGTATCCAGCCGCACATGTGGTGCGATACGCTCAGTTTGGCGCGGGCGCTAGATGGCCTGCACGTTTCTTCATCCCTAAAAGCCTGTGCAGAGCGGCACAATCTGGGGGTCAAAGGCGACGAAGTTGTCAACGCGCTGGGCAAGCGACGAGGGGATTTTAGTGCTGAAGAATTGGCGCGGTACGGAGAATACTGCAAGAACGATTGCGATTTAACTTGGGATTTACTCAATGTCTACATCTAATAAAGCCTCCGCGCTTGAATTAAGCGTTATTAATCTGACGATCAAAATGTTTTCCGAGCCGGTGTTGGAACTCGACTTGCCGCTGTTGGAGCAGCACCTTGAAGAAGTAAGGGATCGCAAAGCCGAGTTACTCGCAGCCTGCGAGGCCGACCCGGAAACGCTCAATTCCAATCCCAAGTTTGCAGAACTCTTGCGCTCGCTGGGCGTGGAACCGCCGATGAAAATCAGCCCCGCTACGGGTAAAGAAACCTACGCGCTGGCTAAGAGCGACGAGGGGCTAAAGGAGTTGTTGGAGCATGAGGACGAGCGGGTGCAGGCAGTGGTGGCAGCACGGCTGGGCACTAAATCCACGCTGGAAGAGACTCGGACGGAGCGGTTCATCAACATTGCCAAGCGAGGTTCCTTGCCAGTTCCCCTGAGTTACTACGCCGCGCATACAGGCCGCTGGGGTGGCTGCTTAGTTGCCGATACAGAGGTAGTTGTATACGATTCGACCCAAGGGAAAGTCACGAAGCGAATTGTGGACGTACTTCCTGATGACCTTGTATGGGACGGCGTCGAGTTCGTTCCGCATGAGGGAGTGCAGTTCAGTGGATACCAAGAGGTAATTCACTGGGACGAAGTAACGGGAACTGAAGACCATGTCGTATTCACAGACGCCGGAGAGATTAGCCTACGAGAGGCAATGCAGGGAGCGCACCGAATCCAGATTGCGCGAAGCCCTACCCAAGACGATGTGGACGCCGCTAGGCGATTTACGGGTATCGACCAAGGCCAAGATTAGATGCCGGTGTCAATGCGAGCGAGAGTTTCTTGTCCGAGTACGGGAGCTTTTGGATGGAAAAACCCGCTGTTGTCGATCTTGTTCCTCTCGGTTAAAGATGGTGGATGTACCGATAGAGCGGCGAATTGAAATAGCTAAAAAGGCCAGTATTGCCGCTGTTGAAGCGTTAAGAAATAAGACAGACCCATATAAAGCGGCATATGGCGAGAAAGAATTTAAAGTCGTAGCTAATACGCTTAGTGGGGCTAAACAACGATGCACAAACCCAAACGATATAGGTTATTCAAATTATGGTGGGCGGGGGATTGTTTTTGGATTCCCATCCCTTCGCAGCGGTGTGGAGTGGGTTTTAGATAATTTAGGCCCGCGCCTAGCAGGTACATCTATAGACCGCATCGACAACAATCGTGGATACGAGCCGGGTAATTTGCGGTGGGCGACTAGGAGTGAACAAGCGAGAAACAAACGGGCATACAAACGTACAAAAAATGGAGAACGTATACGCCAGCTACATTTACATAGACCCGACCTCACATATGAAACTATCCGCCTTTGGATTACCCAAGGCGCGTCGGATGCAGAAATTTTAGGGAGAGAAAAATATGCTCGTTCCGGTATATGACATTAGAAATTGTGGGCCACGCCATAGATTTGTGGCCAACGGGCGTTTGGTGCATAACTCCGATAAGGTGAACCTCCAGAATCTGCCGAGCCGTGGGAACAACACGCTAAAGAGCGCCATCCTGCCGCCGCCCGGACATGTGATCATCGACTGCGACTCCTCGCAGATCGAAGCGCGGGTGTTGGCGTGGCTGTCCGGGCAGGATGATTTGGTCGAGGCGTTCGCCAACAAACAAGACGTTTACAAAATTATGGCGAGCAAGATTTATAACAAGGAAATACAGGAAATCACTAAAGAAGAACGATTCCTCGGCAAGACGGTAGTGCTTGGTTGTGGGTACGGGCTTGGCGCTGCGAAGTTCCAATCGTCCCTTAAATCCTCTGGCGTGACGTTGGAGTTGGAGGAGTGCAAGCACATCATCACTACCTACCGGGAGTCATACCCCGCGATCCCGGCGTTGTGGAAACAAGGGCAGCGATGCCTTGAGGCGATGCTGACGGGCCAGACCGCGCCGATTGGCGTGCGCCCCGACGCGCTGTATCTTGACGCCGATGGCTTCGTGTTGCCGAGCGGGTACAAGCTGGGCTACGCCGACCTGCGGAAAGACGAGGAAGGACAGTTCAGCTACAAGACCCGCAATGGGCGGGTTAAAATCTACGGCGGTAAGGTCGTTGAAAACGTGGTGCAGGCTATAGCGCGGTGCGTTATAGCGGAGCAGATGGTCAACATCTCCTACGAGTATCGCCCGGTTATGACCGTCCACGACGCCATCGCTATCGTCGCCCCGGTGGCCGAAGCCGAGCGGGCGCAGGCATTTGTCGAGCAGTGTTTCCGCGAAACGCCCGTTTGGGCAGAGGGCTTGCCTTTGAATTGCGAAAGTGGTATTGGAGATAATTATGGTCAGTGTTGATGACTACTCGGTGTACGTCACCGAAATCAAGATTTCTTTACGGAAAATCGAAGATTTTTGTTTGAAGGCCGAGGTTGGCGTTACGGAAGAAGAAACTGTAACTGCGCTGTCTTTGCTGACGAAAATAGCACTTGATAACTGTAAATTGATGTTTTTGGTACGAAACAAACTTCAGAAAGCACGAAACAAATGAATACTTGGTCTTACTCCTCCTTGTCGTTGTTCAAGCAATGCCCCCGTAAATACTACCGACTGCGGGTGGTGAAGGATATTAAGGAGGAGGAGGCCGAGCATTTGGTGTACGGCAATGCCGTACATAAGGCGGCTGAAGAGTATGGCCGGGATGGCACCCCTATCCCGCAGAAGTTTATTTATATTAAACAGTATGTGGATACTTTGATTGAGGCACCGGGGGATAAGTATTACGAGCACAAAATGGGGTTAACCCGTGAGCTTGAGCCGTGCGATTTTCTTGCAGGGCATGTGTGGTGGCGCGGGATCGCAGACTTTATGGCTGTGAACGGTAAAGAAGCGATTCTTGTGGATTACAAGACTGGTAAGTCCGCCCGTTACGCCGATACCGCACAGCTAGAACTTTTAGCTTTGTCAGTGTTTGCACATTTCCCCCATGTGGAGATCGTCCGGGCTGGCTTGTTGTTTGTAGTCAGCAAGGAGTTCATCGAGATCGAACTAAACCGTAAGCATCAGCATGAGCTTTGGAAGAAGTGGATAAAAGACACTGCCAGATTAGATGATTGTTTTGAGTTTGATACTTGGAACCCATCTCCTAACTTTACTTGCAGGAAATTTTGTCCTGTACTGGATTGTGAACACAACGGACGAGGATGATATGAAAAAGAGAAAACATAAAAAAGACGATGCGTATTGGGATCAGATGGAAAAAGAGTTGGCAGATACTGACGCTGATGTAGATGCCATCATCGACAAACTAGAAGCAGATTTTGAGAAGGAGTTTGGTCATGCCGTACGTCAACAAACCTAGACCCTATAAGAAAGAATACCAGCAACAGAAAGCCCGAAAAGAAGGGCCAGCCCGTGCAGCGAGAGAGCGTGCCCGATACGAGTTTGACAACCCCGGCAAGGACGGCAAGGTTATCAAGCGCAAAGGTAAAGACATTGAACATGTTAAGCCGTTGAGTAAGGGCGGCGATTCTTCTCTGTCTAACCTGCGCCTTGAGTCCCCGAGCGATAACCGGAGCTTCTACCGGAACAGCGACCACACCGTCAAACGAAACGTGTCTCGCAAGAAAAAATAATGGAAATCATAGAAAACAAATATCTTGCGATTAGGACACGCAACCCCAACAAAATATCGGAAGTTATCAAAGATACTCAAATTTTACGGATTGATTCTGATATTCACACAGTTGCGGTTAATTGGGAATTAGAAGAAGCTCAATACCTTAACAAACTTAAAGTTAAGAATGTCCCTAGTCCTATCCATAGGGATTACGATTGGCCGGGGGTGTTTCCGCCGATGGCTCATCAACGAGACACGGCTGAGTTTCTGACTCTTAATACCAGAGCTTTTGTGTTCAACGAGCAGGGCACGGGCAAAACGGCTAGTGCTATTTGGGCGTCTGACTATTTGATCAAGGCTGGTTATGTGCGGAGGGTATTGATCGTGTGCCCTCTCTCCATCATGCAGGCAGCTTGGCAGGCAGACCTGTTTAAGTTTGCAGTTCATCGTTCAGTGGCAGTGGCGCATGGAACTAGGAACAAACGCAGTGAGATCATCAACGGATACTACGAATATGTAGTCATCAACTACGATGGCGTAAGTATCGTGGCCGACGACATTGCTAAAAATAATTTTGACTTGATCATCATCGACGAGGCTAACGCTTATAAGTCTGTCAGCACCAAACGCTGGAAGATTATGAACAAGCTAGTCACGCCGACAACGTGGCTATGGATGATGACTGGCACCCCTGCGGCCCAATCGCCGTTTGACGCTTATGGTCTTGCCAAGCTATGTGTTCCACACCAAGTACCGAGATTTGCTGGGGCATTCAAAGAATCAGTAATGGTGAATATCAGCAGGTTCAAGTGGATCCCAAGGAATGATGCTTCCCAAAAAATTTTCAAAGCTCTGCAACCCGCCATCCGGTTCACGAAAAAGGACTGCTTAGATTTACCGGATGTAACCCATACCGATCGAGAAGCCCCACTCACTGCACAGCAGAAAAAATACTACGAGTTAATTCGCAAAGAATTTCTTGTGGTGTCAGGAAAGGAAGAGATCACTTCCGCCAATGCTGCCGTCAACCTCAGTAAGCTGCTTCAAGTTTCTTGCGGGGCGGTATATAGCAACAGCAAGGCTACGTTGGAGTTTGATGTATCCAACAGGCTACAGGTGGTAAAGGAAGTCATAGAGGAGGCTAGCGCCAAAGTTCTTATATTTGTCCCGTTCAAACACGCGATAAATATCGTGCGGGAATTTTTGATTAAAGAAGGAATCCCCAATGAGGTTATTTCTGGCGAAGTTCCCCCCACGCAAAGAAACGACATTTTTAATCGGTTTCAAACAAAAGGAGACGATGACCTCAAAGTTTTAATTATCCAGCCCGCCGCCGCTTCGCACGGGGTTACCCTCACCGCTGCTAATGTGATCATCTGGTACGCACCCGTCACCAGCACTGAGACTTATCTTCAAGCCAATGCGCGTATTGACCGACACGGACAACGCAACCCGATGACCGTGGTACACATTCAAGGATCCAAGGTTGAACGCGACCTATACGCAATGCTTCAAAACCGCCTAGAGAGCCATGAAAAATTAATCGATTTGTACAAAAGAGTATTGACAGAGTAAACTCTACTGACTAGACTGCGCTTCATCCTTCACAAACCAAGGACATTTTATGGAATTAGGTCAATTCACCGCAGAAGACTTAGTATCTGCTTACATCGCCATCCGCGATGCTAAACGCGACGCCGAGGCCAATTTGGCTAAGATCATCAAAGAGTATGGGGAACAGCTAGAAGCTGTAGAACACGCCATCATTGCTCTCTGCAAAGAGATTGGAGCCGACAGCATCAAGACCCCGCATGGGATCGCCATGCGCAGCGTTAAGACTCGATACACCACTAACGATTGGGAGTCGTTCTATAACTTGGTGCATGAGTACAAGGCTTTCGATCTTCTTGAGCGACGCATTCACCAAGGGAATATGAAGTCATTCCTTGAAGAAAATCCGGACGAGCATCCCGCAGGGCTGAACATCGACCGTTCTTACACCGTCACTGTACGCAAACCGTCAAAATAGGAGTTAGCCATGAGCTACGATATTATTCCGTTTGAACCCACCCGAGTCCCCGAACACATTCGGGGTGAAATGTCCGAGCTTTCAAAGAAGCTCAAGCGTGGCAATAGCCTCAAGCGGATTTCTATCCGCAATGGCGTCTTCCGTTGCATCGTTGGCGGCGAAGAGATTGCTAAGAATAAGGATGGGTACATGGACATTGTGGTGATTAACACCACCCGTGAAAACCAGCGCACCTATTACAAGAACGCCTATGACCCGAATGCGGAAGGCGCGGTCGCTCCGGATTGCTACTCCCCAGATGGGATTATCCCGCACGCTGACGCCATTAACCCGCAGGCTTCTACCTGTGCCGAGTGTCCGATGAACGTGAAGGGTTCCGGTTCTGGGGTGGGTAAAAAAGCCTGCCGGTACTCCAAGCGTATGGCGGTTGCACTTGCCAATGACCCGGATAGCGGTGTGTATCAGATCGTTATCCCCTCGCAGTCCCTGTTTGCTAAGGGTGACGAGAAGCACATGGGTTGGGAGCAGTATCAGAAGTTCATTCTGTCTTTGAATTTCAGCATCGACCATATCATCACCCGCATGTCGTTTGATGATGACGCGGATTCCCCGAAGTTGGTGTTCTCGGCTGTCGGTCATCCGGGGCCGTCGATGAAGAAGAAGTTGGAGGAGTTGGCTGAATCCCCCGATGCGGAGTTGGCTATCCAACTGCCGGTTCAGCAGACGGACAATTTTAAAAATCCTGCTTTGCCGAAGCCGAAGCCGAAGGCGCTTCCGATCATTGATATTGATGAGGATGAGGAAGAAGCCCCCCCGCCGCCAAAGGCTAAGAAGGCTCCCGTTGTTGTGGAAGACGATGAGGAAGAAGCCCCCCCGCCGCCAAAGGCTAAGAAGGCACCCGTTGTTGTGGAAGACGATGAGGATGAGGTTCCGCCTCCGAGTGTCAAGGCAAAGCCGGCCAAGCCGGAAGTTGTGACGAGGGGCTTAGACCTCAACAGCATCATCAGCAAGTTTGCTGCCCCCAAGGCGACTGAAGTAGACGACGAAGAAGAGTAGTCATGGATCACCGGGGCTACAGCACGCGCATCATAGACGCAAATGACCGCGCATCTGCTGATAGCCTCGGTGTTCAACTGGGTCGGTACTGTATAAGTCGAGACATTTCCGCTATTGAAGTAGCGGAGTATTTTGGGGTTTCAAAAATGACGATTTATAAGTGGTTCACCGGTCAGTCAACACCGAGGCAGTCATACAGAGATCGCATTGTAGCTATGTTAAATGTTGGGGGGGTGGCTATAAAACATAACTAAGACACACAGCAATGAACTACAGAGATTTCTTAGGGACAGTATTGTCCGATCAGGGGGCTTACTGCATTGTAGGGCTAAAAGAAAACTCACCTACAAAGCAAGTATTTTTAGACAGCTTTGACGACATTGACGCACAAGTACGGAGGTTGCTGGGTAAGGACTACAACATATATTTCGCCTGTGCCAAATACGGGAAAATGGGTAAGCGTATCAAAGAGAACGCTCTATTCTATAAATCCCTATTCATGGATCTCGATGTAGACCCAAACGACCCTAAGAAATTTTCTTCTAAACAGGAAGCTCTTGAAGAACTTTTGGAGTTTTGTAACAAGGTTGAAATTGCACAGCCGGGGGTGGTGGATTCCGGTAATGGTTTCCATTGCTATTGGGCGTTCAACAAGACTATTCCAAGGCATGAGTGGAAGGCGCTAGCCGAAAGACTTAAGACGCTGTGTAAAGAACATAGCTTCCGTGCTGACCCTGCGGTGACTGCGGATGAAGCGCGTATCTTAAGACTTCCGGAGACGTTGAATTTCAAGCGTAAGCCTTACTCTCGGGTTGAGGTTCTTTTAGACCCTCCGGAAATAGACGTTGATTTACTCAAGGTTGCGATTGCGGCTTTTAACCCTCTTCCGCCAACTCCTCCGCACATCAAGCCGGGGTTAAGCCCGCTGATGCAGAAGTTAGTTGGGGACAGGAAGTTTAGCTTTGCAAAGATTCTTGAGCGGATTGTTGCCGGGAATGGGTGTGCGCAGCTTGAGTATATTGCTACCCAGCAGGAAGAGGTTTCTGAACCGCTGTGGAGAGCGGGGCTTTCCGTCGCCCGTAATTGCGTAGATTGGGAGGTTGCTATTCATGCTATCTCCGATCAGCACACCAACTATAGTCGGGAAGAAACGGAACGCAAGGCCGACGCGCTTGTGGATAAACCGTATCGATGCGACATATTTGGTAGCTTAAACCCCGGTAAGTGCGAGGAGTGCCCGCACAAGGAGCGTATTCGCAGTCCTATTGTATTGGGCACCGATATACAAAAAGCGCCGGTTGAGGAAGAGGTGCTGGAAGTTGAAGAGGCTGGGCTAACGGTCTTGTACCCGATCCCGCCACTACCGTTCCCTTATTTTAGGGCTAAGAATGGTGGGATTTACCGGGATGTTAAAGACGAAGAACCCAAGTTGGTTTACGAGAACGATTTGTTTATTACCAAACGTATGCGGGACAAAGACCGGGGAGAATTGGTTTTAGCTAGAATTCACTTACCTAAAGACAAACCTAAAGAGTTTGTGATTCCTTTATCGGTAATGAGTTCAAAAGAAGAACTGCGCAAACTACTTGCGGGTAACGGATGTATTTGTATGCCAAATTTGGTTGATGGAATTATGGGGTATCTTGTGGAATGCGCTAAGTTTCAGCAATTTACTAACGACGCAGAAGTCTTACGGCAGCAGATGGGATGGGTTGAAGACAACTCCAGATTTGTTGTGGGGGACAAAGAGATTTCTGATACTGAGATTAGGTATAGCCCTCCATCCGAGACGACGCTATCTGTCGCGCAGTGGATGCACTCTCAGGGGGAATATACCGAGTGGCAGAAGGTCGCTAACGTCTACGGCAGGCCGGGATTTGAGCCTCATGCGTTTGCAGTGCTGACCGCACTGGGGGCACCGTTGATGAAGCACTCCAACTACAAAGGAGCGTTCATTAATCTGATAAACAAAGATTCAGGAACGGGAAAAACGACAATTCTGCGGATGATCAACAGCTTCTATGGCCACCCTAACGAGCTAATGTCGAAGGAATCTGACACTTTGGCCCACAAACTGTTCCGGTTGGGGGTTCTGAACAACTTAGCGTTTACCGCTGACGAACTGACAAACATGCGCCCAGAGGATATTTCTCGGCTGCTGTACTCAGTGTCGCAGGGGCAAGGGCCGGGGCGTATGCAGGCTCTCACAAATATGGAGCGCAAGAACGACACCACATGGAGCACCATCGGGATTGGATCGTCTAATGCATCGATGACGGAAGTGTTGGCTTCGCACAAGTCTATGGCTAACGGAGAAGTGATGCGGCTTCTGGAATACCGTATTAACGCAACAAACATTCTGGACAAGCGAGAGGCTTACGGGTTATTTGAAGATAAACTGAACAAGAACTATGGAATAGCGGGGCAGGTATTTATCAAGTGGCTGGTGAGTAATTTGCCAGAAGCGATTAAGCTCTATCACGAAGTCCAGACGTACATAGATGAATACTGCAAGTTTAGCAACCGGGATAGATACTGGTCTGCGGTGATCGCAGCCAACATCACTGGGGGGCTTATTGCGGTTAGGCTTGGGATACTTAATTGGGATATTCAGCGGATCCTAAAATGGGCATTGGACGAAATGGTGCCTGATCTGCGCCGTGCGGTGTACGACCAGAAGGTATCTAACACTGACTTCCTTGGGCAGTTCATAAACCAGAATATCGGCAACACCCTCGTCATCAAAGACGGCGTAGACCCGAAAAACAATCTCCCCCATCTCCCACTGCAAGAACCTAGAAACCACTTGTTAATCCGCATGGAGCCTGATACCAAAAAAGTTTATGTCTCCAGCAGGGTATTCAAAGAGTATTGCGCAGAACACCGAGTAATTTGCAACGACCTTCTTAAAACTATGAAGTCGGAAGGGCTGTATTTAGGGGAGACTAAGAAGCGATTGGGTAAAGGGACTAAAGTTGTTGGCGCACCGCCGGTCAACGCTTATGTGTTTCAGTACGAGTTTGACGAATCAATTTTAGACGGGGGGGACAATGCAGATTCACACGATTAAATTCAACGTGGAATGGAGCAAGTTCAAGCCGTATTCGTCTTTTTTTATTCCCGCTTTAAATTGGAAGTACGCTAAAAAAATAATCAAAGAGGAGTGCGTTAAAAGAGACATGTTAGTCGTCATTCGACTATCCATAGAGAATGGGATAAGAGGAGTGCGGGTATGGCGTGTCTACAAATCTAAGTAACCATACCCTTTGTACCCTATAAGCCCCGGCTCAGCACCGGGGCTTTTTATTAGTCTTCGATGTCTTTCAACCCTGCTTCTTTGATCAACTGCTTCCGGTGTTGCTTATCAAGGGTCAAACCGTTGACGGAGTTTTCCATCTGAGAGTTCCAACCATCCCAAGATTTTTTCTTGGTTTTAGCGTCAATAGGATTTTCCCTTCCCCATTTACTTTTTTTGAACTCTCTAATCTCCGCTTCTATCTCACGAAGTTCTTCATAATCTCTGGAAGCCTTAGCTAAATTCCTACGCAAAAGAAGATTACTTTTCAGTTCTGTACCTCGACGCTGTATTGCCGCCGCGATGTTGTTTCTTTCGTAGGTTTCCGAGAGACGGTCTGAAGTAAACCCACCAACCTGCGTGAAAATTTCCCACCCAGTTGGGTCGTCTATGATTTTGTAGCCTTTCTGGTTACGAACTCCTTCTGTCGCATACCGCCAAGCCTTCATTGGGTTTTTCACCGCTGACGGAACAGCAGTCTCAATGGCACGGTAGGTATCCCCTCGGTAGTAAATTTTGATGGCTTCCCAAGTATTTTTTGCGATGCCATACGCAGGGCCACCTAAAGCCTCAAGTATGTAGACCAACGGCCCACTTTCAGAAAGAGTTCTAGGGTCACCTTTCCAGAAGGAATCTGCACCCAGTCCTGTGCGACTGCTCCAGTCAATGTTAGTAGCTACGCCAAGCGGCCCATTTGCAGCCATACGCCCCCAGTGGGTTAGTACATACTTGTACGGATCTAAAGGTTCGTCATCGTAGTCGTCATCAATCTTGTCAATAAGAGATTTAGCTAATGAAGCCGCTATCGATACTGCACCAAAAACAGGAACACCCTTCAGTCCCGCAAACGTCCAGCACATGACGTTAGTTCCCGCTAGCGCCTTAAGCGCCTCAAACTTTTCTTCCCGAGTAGCCCCCGCCAACATCTGTTTGCTGAGCTTGTATTGCAAATACAGCATGGACATGATCACGCGCTTAAACGTAAGGGCGATTTTACCGAAGCCGGTCTGCGCCAATGCGGGGCCAAGTTCGGCTTTAGTCGAAGAGTGGATTTCTTCCACTGTCTTGATCGCTTCCTCAATAGCTTGTGCGTGGTCAAGTTTTTTACGGCTGCTGCTGCCTTTACGGGCAAGCTCGTAAGCCGCAAGGAGAGTGACTTCCCGGTTGTGCCGTTCTACGTTAGTAAACATCCGGCTAAGCCAAGTCTGTACTCTTAAAGTCATGCTTGTAGGATCAGTAAGCCCTTTTCGTCTTACTTCCAGTAGTTCTTGAGCGGTAGCTCTCGTAAACGCTGACTGCTCCAAACCAGCTTCAAACAATTCTCTGTGTTCTGGAGACAGCTTGGACTTATCCCCCATGATAGAGCGATCTGCCATAGGCTTTCCGGTAATCGGATTAGCCATCGTGGTGTTATCGTCGTACCCACCCATGAAGTACATTTTTGTAGCGTTAGCCATAGCCGCAGCAGTTTCAGTGTACCCATACCGACTTCCAAGCACCGGCACTGCAATGATGGGTAGCTGCATGTAGTTAGCAATCGCAGTGGATGGATTGCCGATCAGGTAATAGACATATGACAGATACCCAGATTTCGCCGCCAGAGCACCTACAAACCCATCTTTCTGTACTGGGTTCTTGAGAAACGGCACTCGGGACTGAATGCTCTCCCAGACCGCGTTGTCTTTGGCGTTAGGTCGATTCCCTCTAGCACCTTTAGCCGCATTGATGGCTCTATCAATCGATTGAATAGACTCAAACTGAGCGACGTTCATTGCCATTCGGCTACCTACCTCTGCAAAGTTGGCAAGAGAATCTTCCCTAAAACCAAGCGTGCCTTTGCGAGGACGGAAATTTTGCATGATGGACTGAGTGGGGAACATGGTTAGCCATGTACCGTACACTTCGTTAAGTGCGTCCTGAGCCGAGGGGGTCATTTCCTTGGTGTTAGGATCTCTAGGCAACTTTTCTTCCAGCAGTTTAATGATGTCCCTAAACTGTCTGGTCGGCGGAAGGTTCTCCATCGTCACTTCTTTAGGACGCCGGAAAGGAGTGATTTCGGCCATGCCGTTGGCTTTCAAAAACCGTTCAGCATCGCGCCGGTCGCTATTGTTTTCAAACGCCAACACCCAGTCTTCGCTGGTCTTAGGGTCTACATATCGCAGCCAGAAATCCCCACGGCGGAACAACGGGAAATAAGGGGTGATCTGCTTAGCCATCAGTTTGGCAAGCACCTTACTTGCTGGGCCGAGAACCTCAGAAGTCTCGATCTGATCCAAGAATTTCTGCAAGACGCCCGCGTATTGATCCCGTAACTCAAAATATAGTTTCTGTAAATCCGGATTCATGGATTTAAACTGTTTAGTCAGCGGATGCCCTGCAAACTCTGATTTGTCAAACTGCACTCGTTTCAGCGTGGACTGATGTACAAGATTATGAAACGTCTTCTGGGTGCTGCTATCAAATTTTTCCAAGCGTTCCTTGGCGCTTTTATAAAACTTCTCCATCTCTTGGAGGTAAGTCGCCGCTTTAAAATCTCTCTTAGACACCGCTTTGTGCAGATCCAAAATGGCGTTAGACATTTCCGGGTTGGAGGTTTTATTCTCCTCCGCAAGTTCTCTGAGACTCAGTGCGTTATTGATGAGAGAACGGGAATCTTTAGCAACGGGGTTTTCAATGGCGTTCTGCACCGCCTTGAGGGTTTTCTGTGACCATTCGGGAGCGGCATCCACGATGCTATCCATCAAGCCAAACACCCTGTCGGCAACAGTCTGCACATCCGAAACAGTCTCGGTTGCCCCAATAGGATCTTCCCGCATGATGACTTTAGCGGGCGTGTCTTTGCGAACGCGAGGTGCGGAAACAAACTCTCCCGCAGGGGCCATAGAGAACTTGGCTTCGTTAAATTTCTTAGCAATCTGGGCGCTACGATCCGGTTTCTTAGCACGTTTAGCCGTGATAATCGTGGGAGCTTTAGTGCTAAGAGCGGGGATTTGGTTATCCAACTCTAGATGAGCAGCGCCATATGCAAGGTCTACAATATCTTGCGCCGTAATATTCTCAGGGCTAAGACGCAATTTGCTAAGCAGGTTTTTAACCCCACCCATGACTTTATTAAAGAATGCTTTGAGCGACTCTGACAAAGTTTCGGGCTGCACAGAGGCTTGAAGATCGTTGGGTTTAATCCCATCCCGCACAGCTTCTTCAATGAAATACGCCAATACTTCATCGTCAACATCAGTTTTTTCTGGTACTCGCTTAAGAGCCTGCCGAGCAATTCGATTCTCTCGGTTGTTACTTTTGGTATTTGACGCCCATTCTTTAACTTTGTTGACAAGGTAGTTGTAGTTGCCATTCCCCACCAATGCACGCATACCCAAATGATCACCGAACTCATGTAAAAATACAGAGAGTTCATCCCCCTCGGGGATCATGTTGGTGAATAGGTATACCTTACCTTCCGGGGACACCATTGCGCGTGCGCCAGCCGGGACGTTTTCCAATCCGGCTTCTTCAGGGGTTGCGGTAACCGAGACTACTTTATCAATGTTCCTGCCCATCGCACGGGACAAGCTATCAATAGCTTTCTCAGGAGTAGTCGCAACAGCCGGGGGGCGGTAAGTGGGAAACGCGCTACGAAGTTCTTCCTCTTTAACGAGGTAGTCGAACTGAGGATGGAGGTCTACAAACTGACGAAGTTTGCCATATTGCCCTTCCAGTGCCCCACGAAGCGCCGCTTCATTTTTTCCTTTAGTCTTTTGCGCGTCTTCAAGCGCACGACCTACTCGGACGACGCCGTTGCGAAGTCGGGTAAATGCTCCTTCAAGGACATCTGCGCCACGACCATATCGATCTTTGATTTCCGCAAGTTGCGCACGGAGTTTTTTCTGCCGCCCTCTAAAGTATGCCTCTGGCGCTCCCTCGATATTAGTTTGCCGAATTTCAATCGGCACTACACTTTCTGGAGATTTAGCAAGCTCATTTTCTATGTCTCGCATTTGCTCCGAAAAATCGTTTAGCTCTTTAACCGTAGGGGCTTCTTCTAGCTCCGCAATTTTTGAAAGCTGGCCTTGAATCCGGTCAACTTTCTTTTGGAGAGCTTTTAACTCTTTGTTCTTGGCAACTTCTTCTGCTTGCTCTCGAGTAAGTTTGGGGTTTTCTTTCAGCACAGCCGCTATTGCGGACTCTGACGCTCCTCGCTCAGTAGCTTCTGCAATTTGACTGGCGATCTCGTCCCGCTTGGCGTACAGCCCAGAAACCATTTCGCTACTAGCAATAGCGTCTCTTAAAGTTTCGCCTTCGACTTCCGGCTCTACTTCTTCTTCCGCACCAACGCGACTTTGCTCTACAGATAGTTCTACATCACTAAGCTCACGGACTTTGTTTTTGACGTACTGCTGCTCTTCCCAAGTCAGGGAGTTGTAGAAATCTTTCCCAAAATCCCCACCAGACCGTTGAAAAAGCGCCGAGTACGGAGTCAAGTTCCCAGCTTCATCGACTTCCTTAGTGCTAGAAAAATCTAAAGGGTCTTGTCCAAATTTGTCGGTGGCAACGTAATCCAAATGCGCTTGGCGCTTTACCGGAGAGTCTTTGACAAAATTCTTGGATAGCGTGATGTTGCCCGCAAGGTGATCAAGCGCAACTTGTCTACCCACCATTTTGTTAAGCGCGGTGTAATCATTTCCTAATTTGGACAGCGCACGAAATTGTTCAGAAGACTCGACAACCCGTCCATACCGAGGATCAATATTCCGCTGTAAGTATTCTATTTGCCCAACTTCGGGAGATACCTGTTCTTTAGTTTTAGATAACTCAAAGTCTTTTTCCGCCATATCCGTCTGTTCGTCAGCAATGTCCTTTGCTAACTGTTCTTCAGCTTCTAGGCGAGCGCTCTCTTCTTGAAGGGAAGGCATCACCTCTTTCTGGAGATTCTGGAGATACTCCCCTAATTCTTCCTCTGTCATTGTTTCTCGGACAGCAGGTTCCGTTACTTTCTGTGCAACCGCCGGGGACGCAACCGGGCCGCTAACCGCCGCCGCCTGCGCTTCTTTCAACAAATTTAACTTCTGGATCTGGGCATCGATGTAAGCTGCAAGAGGAGCGTTATGGGGCTTTACCTGATCTCGCCGAGCCACAAGAGCAGCGTAAACTTGCGGGGCGTTTTCCGCAGTGATCTTGGCATTCCCAGTAATATCCTTGAATTCTTTCCCGAACTGCGTGGGCTTAATCCCCGCAATCCTGTCGGCTTCAATTTGATCGGGCTGAAGATTAGGATGAGTAGCCCGCACTTCATCAACACGACGACCAAACGCTAACTGCGCTTCGGAATCGTCCTTAATGTCGGCAATGTGGCGGGGCTGAAGAATATCTAGAAGCTGGGAAAATTTGTTAGCAGCATCCCCTCTTACAAGGTCTTTGAATCCCACACGGAAGTTTTCTTCCCCCGCTGGTTTATTGGGGCGGCTGTTGTACTCTTTGATTGCCGCAGCGGCTTCTTTCTCAGTGACGCCGATTTCAGTGAGTAGATCAGAAACCGTATAGTCCCGCGCAGCTTTTGGCCCAGTTACTACTGCGGCCTGCTCTTTTGCGGGTTCAATCTTGGCGCGTTCTGCCTTGGGCGTCTTAAGAAGAGTTTCCCTAGCTTCTAAAGCCTTACGCTCAGCTAATATCTGATCTCGCTGGATCTGAAGCTGTTTGCTATTCGGAGTGGCGCTAAGTTTGTTCTCAGCTTCTTGTAAACGAGTGTCTATGGCTTGGTAGCGATCCGTCATCCCTGCCAGTTCCGCTACTTCCTCTGCGTCTTTTTGAGCTTCTACCGCTGCTTCTTCTTCCGCACGCTGAGCCTTTTCTTTTTCTGCAATAACGCCCGTTTGACGCCCGTAATCCACTGCGCCCGCAACAGGGCCAAAGGCAAGACCACCAGCGGCTTCACTCACCGCACCGTTAAGGATTCGACTGAACTCTTCAGACCCCCACAGATCGTTGTTCTCACCTACGATTTTCTCCGCAGCGATACTGATTGCTTCCTGCGCACCACCAGTCAGCCCCTCACCCGCAGTCGTAAGGCCGGTTTCTTTACCTATGGTCTTAATCAGGCTTGGATCCATACCTGATTTAGCAAGCAGTTTCTCAGTTACGGCAGCTTTAAGCGGGCCTGCAATTTTTCCAGCCAACCGAATTTCGGGCAAAATGTCCAACGCCGACTGTAAACCACCGCTAATAGCCGCAGCGGGGAGTTCTAGCTTCCCGGTCTTGTCGTAAAGATTTTGAAGTTCGTTGGGGGTGTTTAAGGCAAACGACCCGAGATACGTTATAGCGGCAGCGCCCGCCACTGGAGCACCCGCCAACGCTGTTGCAAGCCCTAAGCCAAGTGTGGCCCCCGTGGCCGGAATAGCTTCGCCCATTTTTTCGACAATGAATGGCAATGCCGTGCCGAGAGTAACATCCTCAAC
>Ga0222712_10003032_pt1 | contig 18662 bp, 21 predicted proteins | sample C33_657DmetaG_FD_165043 | JGI IMG/M metagenome (GOLD analysis project Ga0222712, IMG submission 165043) | Estuarine water microbial communities from San Francisco Bay, California, United States - C33_657D | ecosystem: Environmental > Aquatic > Marine > Unclassified | place: USA: California... | reverse complement strand
TCGAAGGGAAAAAATTTGCCTTTATTCGGGGCGTACCTAACTTATTAGGACCTAAAGCTAATTTCCTACAACGTGGGGCTGCCGGTCATTGGATCTCAGATCACATGCCGCATTTAGCGACACAAGCTGATAAAATCACTTTTTTGAAGGGCATGTATACGGATCAGTTTAATCATGCCCCTGCCCAATTATTGATGCACACCGGGTCTGCCCGATTAGGTCGTCCATCGATGGGCTCTTGGGTTTCCTATGGTCTCGGTTCCGAAAACGAAAACCTGCCCTCTTTCATGGTGCTAGCCTCCGGGGGTAAAAATCCCGACGCAGGTAAGTCTGCCTGGGGAAGTGGATTCCTCCCTTCCGTCTACCAAGGTGTACAATGTCGATCAGAAGGAGAACCTGTACTTTTTATTAAAAATCCAGAAGGATTAACGACAGATATCCGAAAAGCCAGTATTGACGCTATCAATGCGGTTAATCAAGAAACTTATCAAGAGTTTGGGGACCCGGAAACGGTCGCTCGGATTGCGCAATATGAGATGGCTTACAAAATGCAAAGTTCCGTTCCAGACGTGATGGATATTAGCAAAGAGCCGGAATACATTCATCAATTATACGGAACCAATCCAGGCAAAGAATCATTTGCTAATAACTGTTTGTTAGCTAGAAAAATGGTGGAAAAAGGCGTACGATTTGTGCAGCTTTTTGACTGGGGGTGGGACGCACATGGAACCGGGAAAAATGAATCCGTTGATTATGGATTGCATCAAAAATGCTTACAAACCGATCGCGCCGTTTCGGCCTTATTAATTGATTTAGAACAGCGTGGTTTGCTTGAGGAAACGTTAGTTGTATGGGGAGGTGAGTTTGGTCGCACACCCATGCAGGAAAATAGAGAAGGTCGTCAACAAAGTTATTTCGGACGAGACCACCACACCGAAGCATTCACGATGTGGCTTGCTGGTGGGGGCATCAAACCTGGCATGACGCTAGGCGAAACGGATGACCTAGGTTATTCGACAGTAAGTGGCAAAACGTCTATTTATGATCTTCAAGCTACTATTTTGCACTGCTTAGGTATCAACCACGAAGAATTTACCTTTCCGTTCCAGGGACGAAATTTCCGATTGACGGACGTATTTGGGAAAGTGATTAACCCTATTTTAGCCTAGGCGATGAGAAAATTACTCCTTATTATAGGCCTTTGCATAATAGGATTAACTGTTTACTATTTCACTAGTAAACCACGAAAAGTAGATTACAGTACCCAGATCAAACCTATCCTAAATAAAAACTGCATCTCCTGTCACGGAGGGGTCAAAAAGCAAGGTGGGTTTAGTTTACTATTTGAGGAGGAAGCGCTAGGTAAAACAAAATCAGGAAAGCCGGCCATCATCCCTGGCCACCCAGAACAATCAAGTTTCATACAGCGCTTACATAGTCAAGATCCGGATGAGAAAATGCCGTATCAAAGAGCGGCACTCTCACAAGAGGAAATTGATTTATTGACCACTTGGGTGAAAGAAGGTGCCCCTTGGGGAGAGCATTGGGCTTATCAACCAGTAGAAGCCCCGGCCATTCCCCTGGGGAGTTGGTGGGAAAAAGCATTGCGTTGGGTGGGAATTTCAAGTGGTTGGGCAAAAAATGATCTCGACTATTTCGTTCAGGCCGAACAAAAAAAACAGGGACTTTCCCATGCGGAAGTGGCCGCTAAACCAGATCTTTTACGAAGACTTTTTTTGGACCTAACCGGGCTTCCGCCTACGCCCTCAGATTACGCAGAATTTGAACAGGATAATTCGGCTAACGCTTATGAAAAGCAAGTGGATAAACTGTTGAAATCCCCTCGTTTTGGCGAAAAATGGGCCTCCATGTGGATGGACTTAGCACGCTATGCAGATACGAAAGGGTACGAAAAAGACGAGGCGAGAAGCATTTGGAAATACCGAGATTATGTCATCGCTTCGTTCAATCAAAACAAGCCTTACGATCAATTTATTAAGGAACAATTAGCCGGCGATTTATTACCCAATCCGACAGAAAATGACTACGTCGCTACTGCCTTTCACCGAAATACCACGAATAATGATGAAGGGGGAACAGAAGATGAAGAGTTTCGAACAGCAGCCATTTTAGATCGAGTAAATACGACTTGGGAGGTGCTTCAAGGCACGAGTTTTGGCTGTGTACAATGCCATTCACATCCTTATGACCCTATAAGACACGAAGAATATTATAAATACGTTGCTTTCTTTAACAATACCCGAGATGAAGATATTCCGGATGATTCCCCTACCTACAAACATCTTAAACCAGAGGACGAAAAAACGATTGCGCAGTTAAAGGCCTATTTAGTTAAACAGCCAGTCGCGACCCAAAAAGCCTGGGGGAATATGATTCGTTTCGTGGAGCCTAAAATTCATCCCCACTGGGCAGATCAGTTTGACAATGGAGCCTTAGCGGATAACAAATACTTAGCGATTCGACACAAAGGATCTGCACGCTTCAAAGCCGTTCCTATGATGGGGAAAACGAAGCTGTTAATTGCCTGCAAAAATTCGGGTCCTGGACCTACCTTTTTAAACATCCACCAAGGCACAAAAACAGGCCCCATAATTGCCCGGATAAAACTGGACACGACGCTGCAAGAAAAATACGCAAAACCCAAAGGTCAATGGGTGAAAGGCTGGGCTTACGCCTATTTCACTATTCCATCTTTGCCTGGGAAACAAGATCTGGTTTGGGAGTTTACGAATGCCCAAATGAAACCAGATCAAACCACTGCCTACATCGCATTTTGGGCTTTGTTACCAGAAATTCCCGCTTCCCTTAAGTCTACGGAATTTGAAAATTTAGCTTTAAAAGCCATCGCCACAGAACCGGAATTAACTACCCCCGTTATGCTTGAAAATCCTGCGGACTATACCCGAACGACACGGGTATTTACGCGTGGTTCGTGGTTAAATCCTGGTGCTGCGGTAAATCCTGGAATCCCTGCACTATTTAAAAATACGCCCGTAGCGTCTCGCTTGGATTTAGCGAATTGGATAGGAAGCAAAAGCAATCCATTAACTGCGCGGGTTGCGGTGAATCGATTCTGGGAACAATTGTTTGGCATAGGTATCGTGGAGACTTTAGAAGACCTGGGAAGCCAGGGTCTTCCACCAGTAAACCAAGACTTACTAGATCATTTAGCTTATAAGTTCCAGGTGAATTTTAACTACCGCCCCAAGGAATTTATCAAGTACGTGGTGATGTCTGCTAGCTACCAGCAATCTGCCATTGTTGACAAGGATGCGCGGGAAAAAGATCCGAATAATCGCTACATTACCCGAGGGCCGCGTCTAAGATTGAGTCCGGAACAAGTACGCGACCAGGCCTTGCTTTGGTCCGGATTATTAAGCGAAAAGCTGGGTGGGCCTAGCGTTATGCCGGAGCAACCAGATGGGGTTTGGAATGCGCCATATAGTGGGATGAAATGGGAGAAAAGTAGTGGGGAAGAGCAGTGGAGGCGCTCGCTTTATACCTATTGGAGGCGCAGCAGCCCGTATCCTACCATGGTCACATTTGATGCCGGAACTCGCGATATTTGTCTTTCCAGACGGATACGCACGAACACGCCCATGCAAGCGTTGAATACACTGAACGATCCTGTGTTCTTAGAGGCATCGCACTTTTTTGCGCGCAAGTACCCAGAAAGTGGAATCGGATTTATTCAAAAAGGCTATGCGGATTTATTTGGCAGAAAAATTGCTCCTAAAAAGGCGGAAACATTACATGCTTTTTACAAGCAAACATTATCCTATTACCAATCGCATTCAAAAGAAACATTGGCCTTCTTAAAACTTTGTCCGGATAATGATGTTCCTCCTAATCCGGCTAATTTAGTTGCCAAAACCTTAGTGGCCAATGCCCTATTTAACATTGATGAAAGTATAAATAAACCTTAAACCAAATGGAAGAATCTATCCCTCGCAGAGACTTTTTAAAAACAAGTTCCGCCTTGCTTGGCACCTCTCTTTTAAGCCATAATGCTATGAAAAAAATCGCACCCAAACCCGGCGAAATCACTTTAGGGCACGGAGCCTTTACGTACAAAGTAGTCCCTAATTGGGGAATTCTTGACGCAGGCAAAAATCCAGTCAACGATTGTCATGAGATGGTGGAAGATGCGAAAGGGCGTCTTTTCTTACTAACAAACGAAGTCAAAAACAACGTCCTCATCTACGATAAATCGGGAAAGCTACTCGACTCGTGGGGAACTTCGTACCCCGGTGCACACGGTTTAACCATCTTACAGGAGGGAGGAGAACAATTCTTATTGATTTGCGATAACACACGCCACCAGGTTATCAAAACAGATTTAAAAGGACGGGAAATATTCAAAATTGATTACCCCAAAGAGACGGGAGTCTACGACCATCCCCATCAATTTGTTCCCACAGAAACAGCAGTCAATCCAAAGAATGGAGATATTTATGTGGCCGATGGATACGGGGCAAATTACATTATTCAATACGATTCGAAAGGTCGCTACATCCGCCATTTTGGTGGCTATAGTTCTGTCTACGATGACAATAAATTCAACTGCTGCCACGGCGTTTTAGTCGATACGCGCGACCCAAACAACTGGACTTTATTAGTGACAGATCGCGTCAATAACAGCTTGAAAAGATTCACTTTAGACGGAAAATTCATCACGCGTTATCACTATCCTGGTTCGTTTATTTGCCGTCCTGTCTTGCACGGCGACCACATTCTTGCGGCTTGCTTTAGAAGCACGGATGCTTCATGGGCGGGTTCAGGATATATCCAAATTTTGGATAAGAACATGAAGGTTGTTTCAACTCCAGGGGGTTCCGAACCTATCTATAAAAACGGCGTGTTACAGAAGCAGGTCAAAGACGACGAACACAAAGTCTTCATCCACCCGCATGACGTATATGCGGATTCCGATGAAAACATCTACGTGCCTCAGTGGGCGTCTGGAAAAACCTATCCAATCAAATTAGAACGAATTGGCTAAATGATACTAGCGGAGGCGGGCCAGTCGTGGCTCCTGTTTTGGGGACATTTTCATCCGATGCTGGTGCATTTACCTATCGGGATGTTTTTCATGGCGGGAATTTTGCATTTTTTCTATGCGCAAAAGCAACCGGAAGCCAGGCCGATTGTTACTCGAATTTTAATCTGGACTTCCATTTTTGCGGTCCTGTCCGCAACTATGGGTTGGTCGCTGGCGCAATCCGGGGAATACGATACTTCCAACTTACAGATTCACCAGTGGCTGGGTATAAGTACTTGCGTATTGTCAGCGGGACTAGCTTACGCAATGCACTCGGGAATGCCGAGCCGCCTAACGAATCCCCTATTAATCTTTGGTCTTACTTGCCTCACCATTACGGGACATTACGGGGGAAATTTGACTCATGGGTCTGATTATTTGACAGCTAGTTTACCCGCTCCTGCACGCGATATGCTAGGAATAGAAAAGCAGGAGGAAGAGGCCCCTAAAATAACCAACCTGCCTGAGGCCGTCGTATATACTCAACTCGTAAAACCGATTTTAACCCAGCGCTGCGTTTCCTGCCACAATGCAGAAAAGCAAAAAGGAAAGTTACGTTTAGACGCCCCTAATTTTATCTTAGCCGGCGGTGAAGAGGGGCCCGTTTTAGCAGCGGGAAAACCAGAAGAAAGCGAGTTAATCAAACGACTTTTGCTGGATACAAGTGATGAGCACCATATGCCCCCTAAAGGAAAAACTCCACTAACAGAGAATGAAATTTCTCTACTACATTGGTGGATACAACAGGGGGCGGATTTTAACAAAAAGGTATCCCAACTGCCAGCAGATGAGAAAATAAAAGCCGTTTTAAAGTCCTACACGCAAGACCAAGTAGCGCAGGAGTCGCCCGTATTTAAGCTTTCCCCAGATGAGGCAGATGAAGCTGATCTTGCACTGATCCGCAAACACGGTTTGATCGCAAATCCCGTATCGAAAGATCGCTCTTTTATTGAAATCAATGCTCTCAACGCACCTAGGATAACCAATAAAGAACTGACAGATCTAAGCAAAATAAGCGAACAAATTATCCGCTTAAAATTAGGGAATACACAAATAGGGGGTGAATTTATGAAGAGAATCACTGACATGCCGCTGTTGATTCAACTCGACGTAAATCACACAAAAATTATAGACCAAGACTTAGAGAACCTTAAAAGCCTCGCCTATTTAGAGTCGATTAATCTAGTGGGAACTCAAATCAGTGATCGAGGTCTGCTAACGCTGGCGAAAATCAAATCGCTCAAACGCGTTTATTTGTGGCAAACCCGGGTGACGGAAAAGGGCGTGGCACAACTTAAAAAAATGCGTCCGGATTTATCCATTCAATCGGGGTTCAAAGGTAGTTGGCCGCTAGAGGTAGATAGTGCCTTGGTGGTATCTAAGCCTTAAGGTTAGTTTAGCTGAATCTGTGCGAAAATCAATGCATTTTCCCTTTTTCCATGAGCAAAGCGTAAGCCTGCTCCCAACTAGGAATAGACTCCGATTCATAGCCATAAGTGGGCCCTGTAGCAATTTGATGAAAGACTTTCATCGCTTTCAAGTGAGCTCCACTTCGCATGAAATTAAGCATCAGTTCGCGGCTCTCCCAAGCAGTAATGGTACATTGATATTCCTTTACTTTTTTGACTTGGCTATGTAGAATTCCTGGTGCCGTATGGGCTTGACGAAAGGATGGGATGGCCAAAAGCCAAAAACGAAAGTATGCGACGAAGCCTTTAGGCTTCAAGCCCGTGAGTGAGATGTACATACCCATTTATTTCCCGTTCCAACCATCTACAAATCCTTTCGTAGCATCCGAGCTTCCCACTTCATATCCAAATAAGGCCGCAACGATTGCTAGATGCAGTATTAATACCGCTTTTTGCCAACTAGGACGCTCCTTCCATGGTTGTGCAGTATCAAATGGATCGAAAATCAACGCAATCCCAAATTGGGTGGCCGCTTCCAAGGCTGAGTGTTGAACGAAAAGCTCATAGAGTCCAAAAAGGACGAATCCGAGGTATAAGTATTTGTTAAATGGGGCCTTCATGATTAAATTATTTTATCCACAAATTAGCCAAAATTTTAATACTAACGCGAAATAGAAAGCTATTCAATTGCATAATTCTGAAATATATCGTAATATTACGATGAAATAATCGCTCATGAAGAATCTATTCATTTACCTTCTATGTCTGATCAGCTTTGGTCTACATTCTCAAAACCTGCCTGACTATATCGCGTCCATTAAATCCGCTGTGTCCTCTATCCCAGAAGAGCGAAAAACAGAAATCGAAAAACTCGCGGTATATGTAAAAGCGCAAATTCAGGCAAAGAAACCTGTGAACTTGGTCTTTATTTGTACCCACAATAGCAGGAGAAGTCAAATGAGCCAAATTTGGGCTAGTGTTGCGGCAGAGCAATTTCAATTAGCAGATAAAATCAACACCTATTCTGGAGGAACAGAAAACACCGCATTCAACCCGCGAGCTGTAGCCGCATTAGAGCGCGCTGGGCTTTCCATAGAGAAAGTAAACGGGGACGTAAATCCCCATTATTTGGTCCACTACAGCAAAACTCTACCTGCGATTGAATGTTTCTCGAAAGTCTACACAAATCCATTTAACCCACAAAAGAACTTCGTTGCAGTCATGAATTGTTCGGACGCAGACAAAAACTGCCCTAATGTCGTGGGCGCTTCCTTTAGGACTGCTATTAAATACGATGATCCCAAATTATCTGATGGCACGCCAGCAGAACAAAAGACCTATGACGAGCGATGCTTTCAAATTGCCACCGAAATGTTTTATTTAATGTCTCGGGTGAGTTCAAAGTAAACTCACTTATTACCTTGGTCTGTAAATCGCACCCGTTGCAAAATCGATAATAGCACCTGGCCAAAACAAAATAACATCTGCAATTAAAGCCGCGCCTCTCACTTCTCGAGCTGGTTGTCCTGGAGCGGGTTTTGTGCGCTGGTATTCCGTAACTCTTCCGCCAAGTACCGTGGCGCATGAACTCATAGACGCTAAAAGAGCTAAAGCAACAAATGATTTAATCAGGGACTTTTTCATAGGGTCATTATTTTTTATCTAAATCAAAGATAAAAATAATTTACGCCTTGACGGTCAAAGTAGAACCAGTAATTTCAACCGTTAATTTCGTGAGTCCTTTCGTGGCTGGACCTTGAACTAAACCTCCATTCGAATTAAAGGTGGAACCATGGGCAGCACATAAAAAGGAGGAGGTAGAATTATTATACTCTACTGTGGCTCCAGCGTGCGGACATACCGAGGAGAAGGCTAAAAAATTAGAAACGGCATTCCCAGACGCGGTGCGGATGACGATGGTGGAGTTTTTGGCAACAAAATCATTGATGTTTTTTAATTCTGAATCTAAATTTACCGTGGCCCCCGCGGTATTTCCTGTCGGATTGGATCCAGTAGCCGGCGAAATAGGACCAGGGCTATCTGAAGAACAGGCAGCGGCTAAACAAGCAACGCAGGTTGCGGCTAAACCTACAGATAATTTGTGTAAAAACTCTTCGCGATTCATGTTCATCTTAGTAGCTATTTTTTCAAGCTATTAACTAGATAAACTTAGTTTTGTTTTGTGAATAGTTTACGGGTATAATCTAGCAAACTAGAATCTCCCGCTTCCCCATGACCAGGCACGACCTGTTTCACACGGGGAAATTTCCTTTTAACTCTTTTCACTGTTGCGGACCATTCTTCCACATTTGCATCTCCTAGATAACCCTTAGAAGCGCCTATTTCTTTAATCAAACAGCCCCCAAACAACACCTTTTCGCTAGGAAAATAGCCCACCACATTATCCCGAGTATGGCCTTGACCTAGAAACTTGATCAGCACTTTTTCTTGTCCCACTTTAAATGTGAAGGATTTATGAAAGCTAAATTCCGGTACAGTCACCTGACTATTTTTAGCTAATTCTAGCGTTAATTCGTTCGCTATGGAAGGTATTCCGGCATCGTGAAAAGCCTGTAGGCCTCCTAAGCAATCGTTGTGAAAATGGGTCGGAATCACCATAACGACTTTACAATGCAAGGAATCCTGCACCAGACGAATTAATTCTTTTGCCCCTTTATCATCCGTGGGGGTATCAAAAACAAGGGCTTGCTGTCCATTTCGAATCACTAAACCATTGCAAGGAACATGCCCAAAATCGTCCGTTTGCAAATAGGACGTATGGATAAAGGTGTTTTCAGATAACTGCTTTAACACTACTTGTTGGGCATTAACCAGGGGCATATAGGCTAACAATAAAACGAAAACGTACTTGCTCATTTACATTTGCTTTTCCCAAATGTAAGGTATTCTTCTGTTGACAATTGCCATCCCACTCCAAAATTCTTATTTAAAATAATTCTAAATAGTGTTGCGCAACTCGCGATCGCTTCCTACATTTGTGCTCTATTTAAAATTAGTCTAAATAAAGTTTAAATGAAAAAAGTGCTATTCGCCTTCGTAATACTAGTTAATTTCTCCTCACTTGCACAATTAGGCTCTATCTCAGGCCTTATTACAACTGAGTCAAAAAAACCGCTTCCTGGTGCATCAATCACCTTAGTGGGAACGGTTAGGGGAGTCCAAACGAATGCAAAGGGTCATTATATCCTACAGGGTTTAAAACCTGGGCAATACACCATTCAAGTGAGTTTTGTGGGTTATAAAACCCAATTACAGGAAATCAGCATAAAAGAGGGTGACCAGCTTGTAGCAAACTTTAGCCTAAGCGATGTGACAGAACTACAAGGCGTTTCAGTCACGGCTCAATCAGGCGTAAAAGGCAATACCTTTTTACCGCAAGTCAACGAGTACACGATTACGGCCGGCAAGAAAAATGAGGTCATCCTGCTGGATAATTTACAGGCGAATTTAGCGATGAATAATTCCCGCCAAATCTTCTCTAGAACACCCGGAATTTCGGTTTGGGAAAGTGATGGTTCGGGTATTCAATTAGGAGTGGCCTCTAGAGGATTATCGCCTAATCGCTCTTGGGAATTCAATGTGCGGATGGACGGTTACGATATCACTCCTGACCCGATGGGCTATCCAGAAGCCTATTATACACCACCGATGGAGGTGGTTGACCGCATTGAGATCATTCGAGGAGCGAGTTCATTGCAATATGGACCACAGTTTGGGGGGCTGATGAACTTTGTCCTTAGAAAGCCTGATCTTTCTACCAAGCTAGTCGTTGAAAGCCAAAACACCACCGGAAACAATGGCCTATTCAGCTCCTTTAATTATGTAGGTGGAACTGCTGGACGTTTAAGTTATACTACCTACTACCAAAAACGCGTAGGAAATGGGTGGCGCCAAAACTCCTATTTTAACACGGACCACTCGCATGCAGAATTATCTTACGCCATTTCAAATAAACTTAAAGTGGGCGCGCAAATGACCTATATGTATACCCAAAGTCAACAAGCCGGCGGTTTGACTGATACAGAATTTGCCCTCAATGCGCAGCAAAGTAAGCGCGCTAGAAACTGGTTTAGTAACCCTTGGTTCATCTATGCGTTGACCGCAGACTATGTCATTAATGCGGATTCTAAACTGAGTTTGAAGTATTTTGGGACGATAGCTGAACGTAATTCCGTTGGTTTTACGAAACCGATAACGGAAGTAGATCTGATGGGAAACAGGCAGGTTGACCAGGATTTTTACCAAACAAATGGTACCGAATTGCGCTACTTATTGAACTATCAAATAGGATCTTGGAAGAATACAGTGGCTACAGGTTTGCGGTATTTCTCAGGAGAAATTAAACGTAAACAATTGGGAGTGGGGAGTAATGGAAGCGGAATGGATTTCAGTATCCAGGGATTATTTAACCGAGATTTGGTTTTCCATAATACGAATTACGCGGCTTTTGCAGAGACCATTCTGAGACCATCAGAAAGATGGCTCTTTACTTTGGGAGGCCGTTTGGAACAAATAGAAACACACATGGTTGGACAATCCGGATTAAGCTCTGCTGGGTTACCCGTCGCAGCCACACCGAGTTCACGAGGAAGATCATTCGTTTTAATAGGTGCAGGCACGGAATATAAGCTAAGCGCTAACACAAAAATCTATAGCAACATCGCTCAAGCCTATCGACCCGTATTAGCTTCTGACCTTTTACCCCCTGCCACGACGGATGTAATTGATCCCAATTTATCAGATGCCAAAGGGTTCAACTTTGACCTAGGATACCGAGGTGAACTAGGCAATTATTTAACCTTTGATATCGACTATTTCTACCTCGATTACGATAACCGGGTAGGGACTATTTCGCGCACAAACACAGAGGGAAAGATCTATCAGTACCGCACGAACCTAGGTCATTCGGTTTCCAAAGGAGCGGAGGCCTACGTCGAATTTAGCCCTACCACCGCGTGGTTAAAGGGATCGAAAATCGGTAATATTTCCGTTTTTGCCTCCATCGCTGCCATCCAGGCGCGCTACCTTGATTTCAAAACTACCTCAGTGGTAAGCGGTCAAATTGTGGAAGGAAATTTAGCCGGGAAAAGCGTTGAAAATGCGCCAGAAAAAATTAATCGCTACGGAATTACTTATTCAAAAAAGGGGCTTTCTTTGAGCTGGCAAATCAGCGACATTGGTCAGGCTTTTGCGGATGCGAGTAATACAGTTTCGGCGAATGCCGCAGCAACCACCGGTCTAATTCCAGCGTATCAAGTGCAAGATATTTCTGGTTCTTACAAGTTTAAAAAGTACGCCACGCTGAAGTTTGGAGTAAATAATTTAACCGATGCGCGCTACTTTACCAGAAGATCTGGTGGGTATCCTGGACCGGGAATTTTACCGGCAGATGGAAGGACTTGGTATGTGGGATTGAATGTGAAATTGGTGAATTAAGATAGGATGCGTCGATGGTAATTTATTTGGCCTAAATGATAGGCTCATTTTAGTACTTTTTCTAACCACTCTTTCATAAAATCCAGTACTTCAGGCTCAATGGTCGTTTCTAAATGGCCGTATTCACCCACGTTGCAAATTTTGCATTTTTGGAACAAATGATTTAGCCCAGCGAATCCTCGGATGGTAAAGTTTTTACTCTTCCCTGCTTTTAATGCCTCCTTTATTCCATTTAAATTCATTTCAGCCGGAACCTGAATATCATTCGCCCCATTCATGGCTAACACGGGTACCGCTACTTTTTCCAAAACGGGTGCAGGGCGATATGATACAAAATACTTTGACCATTTTGAACTTAGGGCATCTACAAAGGGTAAGACGAACGTCTTAATCTCTGACTCAGAACTTAGATTCGTAGTAAGTTTCACTAGTGCTTTATCAGTATTCGCATACCAATTTTGCACCACGATAGTCGCCTTTTCTATGGCCTCATATTTAGAGGGGGCCTCTTTAATTTCCAACATTAATTGCCTATACAAGGGCAAATAAGCCTGAATCGCCTCGTTTGAAATCCTGATAGATTTTAAAACGAGTTCAGTTTGAGCGGCCATTAATTCCGTAATATCAACTCCTGGTGCGGCCATCAAAACAATAAAAGAAACAGAGGCGTTTCTTGCAGCCACCATAGGGGCGATTAATCCTCCTTCACTATGGCCTACTAGTCCCATTTTAGTGGAGTCAATCTGCGGTAATTTTTTGGCATAATTCAAGTGCTCTTCTACATCTAACGCAAAGTCTGCTGAGGTACTTGCAGCATAAATCCCATTCGATTTTCCTATACTCCGATCATCAACTCGCATCACCGCAAAGCCATTTTTTGTAAAATAGTCAGCAATAACCGCAAAGGGTTTATGGTCAAAAAGGGTCTCGTCGCGATCTTGGGCGCCACTCCCACTTATCAATATAAGAAGAGGGTGCCTCAGCGTATCTTTGGGATAAGTCAATGTGGCCCCATACTTCAATTTTGTTTTCACCCCTTGGTATACAAAATCCTCTGATATATAGGGGAAAGGCGCTTTAGGTGTCTGCGGCTTTACAATCACTGGCCATATTTTTCCTTCCACATAAGGCTCTAACATGAGGGGGAATCGAGATCCCGCTTGTCCCCAAGCAGCTTCCATTTTTTGGCCATCTGGGGTTACTCTTCCAGTAAAAGTTACCCCCAATTGTTTGATTTCAATCGTCAAAAGATCGCCGTCCCACTCCGTTTTAGTAGAGGGAAGCCCCTTTGTTTTCTGAATAGGAATATCCCAAAACGATTTAAGTGAATTGGTGGAATCTTGCTGAAGATTAAGAATTATTTCAATCCTTTGGCCTCCTCCATTGAGTAGGCCTGACCATTTTTTAATGGGCGTTTGGGCGGCGGCAAAAGAGGCAATACACAAGAAAAGGATGACGTATTTTTTCATTCTGAAATTTAAGAATAAAATGGTTAATTTACCCCCGAAAAACCATCAAACCTATGTCATTCCAAGCATACCTCGATAACATTCAAGCCAAAACCGGCAAAAGTCCAGACGACTTAAAACGCTTAGCAGAGGAGAAAGGCTTTCTGCAAAATGGGAAGCTAGTTCCTTCAGTGAAAGCCACTGAAGTGAGAGTTTGGCTCATGTCCGAATTTGGTTTAGGCCACGGACATGCGATGGCGATCTGGTCTTTATTTCAAGGAAAACATGATCAGTCGTAGTGAAAACGACACTTCGCGATTTGGATTTCATCCTCCACGATTCGATAGATCAATCGATGCTCTTCATCTATTCTTCTAGACCAAAATCCAGCATAATTAAATTTTAGTGCTTCCGGCTTACCTATTCCTTCAAATGGACTTCTAGAAATGTCTTTAATCAATTCATTGATCCGCTTGATTTTGTGCTTATCCATTTTCTGCCAATACAGATAATCCTCCCAAGAAAGCTCCGTGAATACGATTTTCATTATTCAGCAAGATCCTTATATAGTTTCTTTCCTGCTTTTAATGATTCGATAGATTCGTCTAATCGCTGTTGATTCTTGCGAGAAGAAAGTTCGTGCTGCGTACTTTTGAGCGAATTATACTCTTCTAAAGACATAATAACCACCCCCGTGTCTTTTCCTCGGTTAATGATTAAGGTGTCAAAGCTCTCCGTCACACGATCGAAGTAACTCTTGATATCTTTTCTAAAATCTGATAGAGTAGTCGTTAACATAATGTACAATTTTATGTACAAATATATGTACATTAATTTAAAACACAGCTTCTTTTCCACAAATAAAAAAGGGGGCAATAAAGCCCCCTTTTTATTCAAACCCTAAACAAAATGAATCTTACTTCTTTTGTGATGCAGCAATCTCTGCGTTTAAAGCTGATGGATCAAACATGCGATAGATAGCTACCACTTTATCTCCCTCCCAAAACATAACCATGTGAAGAGGAATCTTATATTCTTGTTTTGTAAATTTGCCTTTACCAGACCATATTCCCCAATAGCCAGAAGCTACTTTTCCGTCGGAAGAAGTGAACGTTTTAATATCGCCCTTTCTCGTTGTCATCGCTATATTATCATACAAAGTATGTAATAATAATTCCCCTTGAATAAATTCTGCTAATCCGCCTGGGCTATCCTTAATTTGATCTAAGCTATCCACATTTCCAACACGGCCATCCAATACTTTTACCGTGTCTGCAAATACAGATTTTATCAGAACTGTGTCTGCTTTCCCTGCAGACTCAAGTACTTGTTTGATTTTTGCTACTTTATCATCTGTGGATACATATGTTCCTGAATCTGGATCTCCAGAAGTCGCCGTATCAGCCTTTTTTTCTGGCGCATTGCAAGCAAACATGGTTGCTAATACAATCAGGGATAAGAATACTTTTTTCATTTTAATTATTGTTTAAATAGGTGAATTATTTCTTTTGTGATGCCGCAACTTCTTCATACAATGTAGTAGGGTCAAAGAAGCGGTATTCGCGAACGATTTTATCTCCTTTCCAAATAAATGCAAGATGTAATGGCGCCGAAACTTCTTTATTGGTAAACTTTCCTTTACCCGTCCACATACACCAAACTCCAGTATGCTCATCTCCATTAGCAAATTTTAAAGTCATAATGTTGTCGGTAGTTACCTTGATGTTCGTATAAAAATCATGATTCATGCGCTCATTCGCAGCAAAACCTGCACGACCACCTGGATTTGCCTTCGTTTTACCTCCTTCTTGGTTTGCAGCCATTTGATCATAAATCTGAACGGTATCTACATAGTACTCATAAATTTTAGTGGAATCATTCTTCATGTAAGCTTCCAAAAGCTCTTTTACTTTGGCAGACTTTTCATCTTGTGAGGAAAACGTTCCGGATTTGGGATCTGAAGAATCAGTCGCCTCTGCCTTTTTTTCTGGTGCATTACAAGCAAACATGGTTGCTAGTAAGAACAAGGGTAAGATTAGTTTTTTCATAATAATAGGTTGTATTTAAATGAGTTATATTTTCCCAAATATAGGTATCAATATGAAACTAAAAAGAAAATGTACAATAAATTTTAGAAAAAATTCAAAAAAATAGCCCCCAGAAACCTGGAGGCTATGCAATTTCAATTTGAATTTTACTTAAATAATAAGGGATTCTTTAAACGACTTATAACTTTCTATCATCTCATTAATGTAGTTATCCTTGTCGTTTTTCATTCTTGTTTTAACCACCTCAGTATACGTATCTCCTAGGTGATCGTAAAAAAAATCGGTGGTAAACAACGCGATTTCTACCATGATGGGAAATGTTTCCATTCCTTTTTCTTCTAAAAGGTAATGCACATTTTTCTTATTTATCTCTCCCTTTTTTCTACTTACAAATCCCAACGATTCCAATTTTTTCAGCCGATTCGAAAGCATTTTACTCGGCATTAATTCTGGTGCATCCTTAAATTCATTGAAAGTAGATTTATGGAGAAATAACATATCTCGCAAAATCAATAAGGTCCATTTATCCCCAAAAACATCCAAGCCGGTAGCTACGGGGCATAAAGACCGAAACTGTACAACAGTATCGTTTTCCATAAAAGTCGCAAAAGTAGAATAAGATTATTTAAACCCAATCTTCTCTAAACCTTTGTGACTAATCACAATCGCTTCTAGTGCCGTTTCATTAAAACAAGCATCTTGCTCTACGAAATAGTACTGCATACCTGACAATTTCTTATTGTCAAGAATACGCTTGAAATCAATCTTTCCGTTACCCACTGGTGCGAAACGACCTTGATCATCCATATCCTTTACATGCCAAATTTTGAAACGACCTGGGTATCGTTTGAAATAATCCACTGGATCTGCTCCAGCCTTAGTTACCCAATATAAATCCATTTGGAAATTAACATACTTAGGATTGCAATGTTCTAACAGGTATTCAATCGGCACAATATCCTCCGCGTCTTTTCTGAATTCGAAATCGTGGTTATGGTACAGTAGCTGCAAACCTCCTGCCGCACATTTCTCACCTAATTTATCTAAGATTTCTGCTAAATTTTTAGCCCCACCTTTCATCGCCATGCGCTTATTCACATTATCAAATGTAAACAATCCCATAGGAGGAACTGGAATAACAAAGTACTTGAAACCTGCTGCTTTTAAATCAGCGATTTGTTGATCAATATTTTCAAAAGTAACCGTTCCTTGGTGAGCAGAAATAGGGGTTAATTTCATCTCATCTAACAATGATTTGAAATCCGCTGGAGACAAATTATAGAATTTGCCATTGTTGTAACCCGCAGATTCTACATTTACATAGCCTGCTTGTGCTACTTTTTCCAAAGTCGCGCGCGCATCTTTCATGGCATCGCGAACCGTATACAAAGCTAACCCTCCAAAACGTTTGTCAGATTGAACCTCTTTATCCGTTGCTTTGAACGAGAATAGGGACATGGCCAGTACAGCGCATACCGCTACAATTGATTTGATTTTCATAGGTACTGTATTAAAATTTTTGTTGAAAATTCAATTTAATGTATTTTTTCGATAAAATAGAATTGATAGGCCACCCTTTAACTGAAATTCGCTAAAATCCTTCCGCAGTCTTCATTCTCTTTATTGTTCTTGTGATATAACTCCACAAAGACCATTTTATCTTCAAGAGGGGAATGAGCGTAAATCAAACGAAGTCCAGAATTAACCCCTCGGCCTTTTAATGATTTGCACGCTATTTTTTTGACCTTAATGATACACGTTTTAAGGCCAAGATCAGATATCTCAAAACTAAATGGTGGACGTTGATTAGGCATGACGCTTAATACAAGTTTAACGATTGCTAAGTCTTCTACAAGTGATCTGTATTTCTTTTGTAAGAATTTTACATCTTTTTGAAATTCATCTAATTCGAGAAAAATCATGGCGCCTCAGCCTCCTCCCCATAATTTCTAACAGAAAAGGGAGCTTCGCGATAAAAAGCTAATTCATAACTAATTTCTTCTCCGTCCTTAGAAGCTAACCAAGGCATATCTTTGTGAGAATAATCACTTATGGCGGAGGCCGACCAGTCACTCATTTGCTCGATTACGCGATCAATAACTTCGGCTTCACTTGCTTTTAATGCTTTTAAATCAGCTTTCACTAAGGGTAAATAACGCGTTTGCGCAAAGCCACGATAAACTGTTTTAACGCGCTGCAACTGTTGTTTCTCAATCATCTGTTGAATGAGGCTATCCAGTTTTTGAGGGACAGGGCCAAAGGGTAACTTACGGTATTTAGCACCCGTCAAGTGCTCTTCATACAATTCATAATAATTGAAATCCGAAAAATAAAGCAATTTATACAAGACTGTTTCGCCTACATTAGGCTTGCCTGCACAGCGCTCCAAAATATAGAGTAAAACATTTTTGAATTTTTCTACCTGAAGAACAGGCACAGAAATACGCTCTTTTTTTTCCGAAACCACCTTTTCTCCTTCCACAAAATCAGGATTCAAATCAAAATCAGGTGATAGAAATTCATCCAATGAAAAGCCAAGTTGTAGCGAAAGTTTATGTAACTCCAGCACGTCGACACCTCTATTCCCTAGTTCAATTTGAGTCAAAGAGGATCTGGAAATATGTACCTTCTTGGCTAAATCTTCTTGAGACAGGCCTTTCCGTTTCCGAAGCTCCGTTACTCTGAAACCGATATCTTTTTTAGTGAGTTTGTCAGACATTTTGCTGTTGTTTAGCACTATGATGAATCAAAGGTAAACAATAGTTCGATAATAAAACTATCAACTGTTTGATAATAAAACTTTTTCGATAAAATAGTCAATTAAGTTCTCCCATTCCTCCTCCAGCGAACATGTCGGCCTCGTTTTCTTTGCACGCGTATACCAATAATCCGCATTCCAACTATCCCCTTCTTTCCGGTGTAAATAAGCGTGAACCCAAGCAGAATCGCGGTCACCCAACTGATCGATAAGCGCATGAGCTTGATCCCAGTCTCCTTTGGCATCATACCAAAGACTTTTTAAAATCGTAGATAGCTGCTGGTCTGGGGTATCCTGGGATAAGGATTCTTTGAATGATTTCATCAGAAATTATCTTTCTTAGCTAGGCAAACGACGTCCGTATCGATCAATTCTAGTGACAAAACCATGTCTTTTACCGCGTCTTTGTATTTCTTAAAATGAGGCGTTTGAATGTGGGACTGATAGGCCTCCATACTCGCATATACTTCGAAAATAGTA
>Ga0222712_10003031_pt1 | contig 18674 bp, 13 predicted proteins | sample C33_657DmetaG_FD_165043 | JGI IMG/M metagenome (GOLD analysis project Ga0222712, IMG submission 165043) | Estuarine water microbial communities from San Francisco Bay, California, United States - C33_657D | ecosystem: Environmental > Aquatic > Marine > Unclassified | place: USA: California... | reverse complement strand
TATCAAATATTCTTTGCCACAGGCAAAAACAAATTTTCTTTTGCTTGGTGTTACCAAGCACGTATAATTTCATTCCGCTCATAGCCGCGGGGGCCTAGTCCTTTTTCTATAGGAAAAAAGTACCAAAATCCCACCGCTGCGCCTGCTGCTATGAAAGTCAGTGGGTTGGCTAGGACTGTAATTGCCGCACCATTCAATGCGGGAGGAACGGTTATTAAAGGTCTGTGCAAGCGTGTCGGTTAAAAAAATTTTGCTTTACTTTCATTACCGTCTTGTGCGGCATTGGACAGGGCGTTAAGCGACACGCGCTAGCTAGCTAGCAAGCAAGCAAAGAAAATAATTCAGTAGTCAATAAACCTATTTTTTCAAAGACAAAATCAGCAATTTAAGTTCTTCAATTTGTTTTTGTTGGGATTGAATAGCTTTTTGTTGTTCTTGCAATGCTTGTGTTAATACAGCCTTTAAAGCTGCAATCTCAGCATCTTTTTGAGCACTTTCCTCTTGAATGGCTTTTACGATCACTGGCAATAAATTACTATAGCGTGCTTCCAATTTGTCTGGATTTTCTTGGCTCACTAAATCTAAATTGCTACCAATAGCAGATTTTTGTTGTAAAGCCAAGAGGTCTTGGGCAATAAAACCTGCAGACTTAATGCCAACCTTTGCTTTATCGCGCATATTCCATGTAAAACTTACAGGCTTTAATTGCTTTATAAAATCTAAGCCTTCAGAAATAGTAATGATATCGGTTTTATCACGTCTGTCTGACAAAGAAGTTATAGAAGTAACCTGAGCACGCAGCGTTGCTATTGCTGAATTTCCCAAGGTAATTGTATTACTAGCAGAGGCACTTGCCCCATTGCCTATTGCTGTTGTATTAGTTAAATTGTTTAAACTAGCAGTAGCACCAAAACCAATAAAAGTATTGTAAGTTCCTGTTGTATTGGCAGAACCTGCACTATATCCAATCGCGGTATTGCTTCCAGTTAGTGCTGTTGCTGGATTTGTATAGTAAAGTGCATTATACCCAATGGCGGTATTGTAACTACCAGTAATATTATAACGGAGTGCTCCATGACCAATTGCAGTATTTACAGTCCCAGTCGTGTTAGCACCAAGTGCAAATAAACCTGTTGCAGTATTACTAAGTCCACTCGTGTTGGCTCCAAGTGCATTTACCCCAGTTGCTGTATTAAAATATCCACTTGTGTTAGCAGCAAGTGCATTTACACCAGTTGCTGTATTATTATAGCCATCTATGTTTGCAGTAAGCGAATTAAAACCAATGGCAGTATTAGATGAGGCAGTCGTGTTTTTACGAAGTGCTCCTTGACCAATCGCAGTATTGCTTACGCCGCTCGTGTTATCTCCAAGTGCAAATGTACCTGTTGCAGTATTGCTATTTCCAGTCGTGTTATCTTCAAGTGCAGATATCCCAGTTGCAGTATTTAAATTTCCACTTGTGTTAGCAAAAAGTGCATTTGCACCAATAGCAGTATTATTATAGCCTACTGTGTTAGTATATAGTGAATTATTACCAATGGCAGTATTTCTTGATCCAGTTGTGTTAGCGAAAAGTGGAGCATTACCAATTGCAGTATTGGTAGCTATCCCACCACCGCCCCTTCCAACTCTTAAACTATTAACAGTTAAATCATATGCGCCTAAATTAACCGAATCAGTTGCACCTTTATAAGGTATAGGCCCAGCAATCCAGGTTGGCACTCCTGCTCCGGTTGAACTTAATATTTGCCCAGTGGTGCCTGCCCCAGTATAGGCATGTGCTATACCTGTTCCATATCCAATACCTCCAGCAGTGGCTACATCTGTTGAATTAGTTCCACCATTGGCAATAGCTATAATTCCTGTTAATGTTCCTGCAGCAGCTGGCACAATAATATCTGCACTTCCATCAAATGCAACTCCATTGATATTTTTTGAAGCAGCTAATTTAGTGGCTGTGGCTGCATTACCTAATACACTTCCAACTATGGCATTAGTAACCGTTAAATTTGCTAAAGTGCCTACGCTTGTTAAACTAGAACCTGTAACAGTTGAATTTAACGCGGTGCCTGTTAATGTTCCTGCAGCAGCTGGCACAGTAATATCTGCACTTCCATCAAATGCAACTCCATTGATATTTTTTGGAGCAGCTAATTTTGTGGCTGTGGCCGCATTACCTACTGAAGATAAGTCGGTTGCATTAGCTATCCACTTCCAGGCAGTACCCGAATAATAATAAAAGCCCACTGGAGCTGTGGTCTGATAAATCAATAAACCCTCGGCAGGATTCACAATCGCATCTTTTTGGGCAGCGCTTATTCTGGGTATTAAGATTCCTTTATCATTGTCTGTTGAACTTACTTCTAAGGCTGCAGAAGGTGCAGGAGTAGTAGTACCAATACCAATTTGTGCAAATGCTGGTACTAAACCTAGGATAAACAAAACACTTAATAAAAAATAATACTTCATTGGAGGATGGTTATTGATAAAATATTTATGGTTAATTAGGATAATAGTTTATTAGTTTACTGCATACATGATCTGTAAAAAAGCTATAAACTAGTTTAGGTCTGGAAAATGAATCAACATAAGAAAATAGGTCAGTTAAATAAATTTATAATTAATAAATAAAATAAATATTAATATAAATAATTTAAACAAAGGTAAAAAATATATTTTTTAATTAAAATAAAAAGAAAATATTTTAATTAAAGCGAATATTCTAAATTAATTTTTTAAAGAAAACGTAGTGGAAATTCATTGCGCTTCAGGGATTAATATCTACGTAAATCCAACAAGGTTACAGTAAGCTTGTGGATAAGAATAAATTTGATGTTGAATAAACAAAGTGGAGTCCAGAACCCAATTAAAAAACGGGATGGATATTATAAATATAGTTCAACCAAAAAATTATGAAAAAATTATTGTTAAGTATTCTTGTATCAACATCATTGATTGCTTGTACAACCAAAGAATCAAAAACGGAGGGAGAAGATCCCAATATGGTTTTGTATAGAGAAAATGCTAAGGTTGTAGATGCTGCATTTAAAGCATATAGTAAGAAAGACCTAAAAGAATTTGCAACTTACCAAGCTGATTCACTTAAGATTCATAGTGCTCAATTTGGTGGAAAGGATATGAATAAAGCTGAATTTTTAGAAAGAAGTATAAATATCTTTAAATTAATCAACAATATAAATATAAAAGTTACTCTTTTACCCGGGGTGGATGAAGTTACTTTAAAACCAGATGGTTCTGTAAGAGCATATGTTATATGGTCAGCAGATTATGTAAATAATGCTCCTGAAAGCGATTTGAAATCTTATTTTTCCCTAAAACTAGATAAAGATCATAAAATTTATGATCATGATGAATATTTTGATGTTTCAGGTTGGTTTCAGGTCGTAGCCGCCGCGCCTAGTAAATAAGTATAAAGTTTTATACAATAGAGAAGAGACCTCTAGAATAGACTGCCCCCATTAAGTGTCTAAATTTTGGGGGCAGTCTAATCAATCTGAGGTTTAAATTTTGTGCGCTTATTGATTTCCCTCCTATCGTCGGGATAAACTTCTCACCAAAGTGGGCAAAAAAAAAGCAACTCGTTGAGTTGCTTTTTTGTGCGCCCACCTGGGCTCGAACCAGGGACCAAAAGATTATGAGTCTTCTACTCTAACCAACTGAGCTATGGGCGCTCATTCTACCAATAGGCAGCATGATTTGAGGAAGCAATTTTACACAAATCCATTGGAATTATAAAATTGAATTTTTAAATGTTTAACAGGACTGATTTTATTTAAATAACTTGCCGATTCAATATTTTAACGATCCAAAAGTTCTTGATTTATTGGCGAATTAGGAATCTGCACAAAAAATTTAGTCCCTATACCTATTTTACTCTCTACCCAGATTTTTCCACCATTCTTGTCAATAAAATCTTTGCAAAGCAACAAACCGAGTCCGGTTCCTTCCTCATTATCTGTACCTCTGGTAGTAAAAGTTTCCTGCTCAAATAACTTCTTTTGATTTACTAAAGAGATTCCCACACCTGAATCAGAGATACACATAATAAAATCTTTTCCCTTTATTATTGAGGTAATCTTGATAGTTCCCCCATGTTTAGAGAATTTAATCGCATTAGATATCAGGTTTCTCACAATAAGCTGGATCATATCCATGTCAGCATAAACCAAACTAAATGGATCTAAATTGTTTTCAGTAGTGATATCCTTCTCTTTGATTTCATGATCAAATAATGTGATCACATTGTCTGTAATAACTTTGAAGTTAAAATAAAGTTGCTTAATTACTTCACCCTGAAGCTGACTTCTTGACCAGAATAATAGATTTTCTAATAAACCGGTGGTATAACTAATATTCTTAGATAATTGGGGGATAAATAATTTAAATTCAGCATCCGAAATCATTCCTGAATTCATCATTTTAATTACTTCATTCAAATTGATAAGCGGCGATCTGAGGTCATGCGCAATAATTGAAAAAAGGCGATCTTTTAATTTATTCGTCGTAATAAGCTGATCAGATTGAATCCGAAATCGATTTTCGATGCCAACCTGTTCAGTTATATCCCTGGTCAGGATAATTAGTCCTTTATAATTATTCCTATTTTCAAACAGTGCTTTTATACTCACATCCATAAAAATAGGATATCCATTTCGCTGAAGCTCAATTTTTATCCTTCCATCTTTTCTACCGATGATATACTCAAATAATTCGGGCTGATTAGGGAAAACAGAATCAATATTCTTGCCAATCAGACTTTCTTCTGAAATAGAGAGAATTATCTTTATTTCACGATTAAGATCAATGATCCTGTCTAAGTGATCCATAACGATCAGACCCTCTTTCATCGCTTCCAGAACTTTCTCTCTGGCAATTGGTATAATATCCAGTAACCTAAAACGGATAATTCCAATACTAAGCATAAACACAGTTAATATAAATGCAAATGGAGTAATATCGATATGCCCCATAGGCCTAAAACCAACTAGATGGGCAAGGCTAGCGAGCCAGGGAATAAATGCTGCCAACAAAATAATCAGATTATGACGCTTAAATGTAAGATTTGAATTCCTGTCTTTTTTGATTAGTATGACTACCCCCAATGCCAAAAGGATATAAAAATAAGTTGTATAAACAAAATACCATGGGCCAAATTCGACACTTAATAAAGGAAAAGATTCTGAATGATCTATAGAAATGCTTTTAAAATACAGATGGTGAAAATTATTGGTATAAACCAACAAGAGGGTGATCAATGGAATAATAAAGATCCATATCATATTCTTGATATTTATGTATTTATCTCTACCGGTAAATTTCAAAATGAACAATAACCAGAATGCAGGAATAAGTACTATACCCAGGTATTCAACATTTTGCCAAAACAACATTTGCTCCAGAGTGGTACTTGAAAGTTCAAATCCATAACTTAGTGACCAGATTCCAATACTAAATAACATGTAACCAAACCAGCGGACAACCAATTCATACCTTCGGAATATGCGAATGCATAAATACAGTATTATAAATCCGCATAAAATGAGGATAATGGAAAAAGAATTCGGGATAGAGATCATTAATGAAATTTGATATTCTTTAATACGGAGAAGCTGTATTTAATTTTAAAAATAAGTAATATTTTTATGAATAAGTTAAAAAATATAATTTTTGATTACGGAAATGTAATTTTTACGATAGACTTTAACCGGGCACAACATAGTTTTTCTGAATTGGGAATAAAAAATGTGGCCCAGTTTTTTTCACATAAAGCCCATGATCCAATCTTTGATCGGTTTGAGCAGGGATTTATTTCTGCTGCAGAATTTAGAGCGGGAATTAGAGAATTCGCAGGAATTTCAAGCCTAAGCGATACCGAAATAGATCATGCCTGGAACTCCTTGTTGATCGGTGTACCGGAACCTAATCATGACCTTTTACTGCTCATGAAAAAAAAATACAGAACATTCCTGTTAAGTAATAATAATGAGATCCACTATAACTGGATCATGAATTATTTAAAGAGAGAACATCAATTAGATTCAAATGCCATCTTTTTTGAGAAAGATTATTATTCACATTTGATGAAAATGCGTAAACCTAATCCTGAAATTTTTGAATATGTATTAAAGGTACACCAGCTAGATCCTACCGAAACTCTTTTTATAGATGATAGTCTGCAGCACCTGAAAACCGCAGCATCTCTTGGAATGCAAACTCACCATCTTACAGCAAACCAAAGTCTAGAGAGCTATTTATACGGATCAGGCTTGCTGTAAATTAATTGAAAATTGTTTAAATTAGATCATGCAAAAGCAAAGGATTAGCGCACTAAAAGAATTTTATCCCTTTTATTTAAAAGAACACAGCAATTCAACCAGTAGAATTCTACAATTATTGGCACCTCGCTAGTTCTTTTATTAATCCCAATAGCTCTAATCGTCAATGATGCTAGGGTGTTGTTCCTAATCCCATTTGTGGGTTATGGTTTTGCTTGGGTTGGTCATTTCTTTTTCGAAAAAAAATAAACCAGCTACCTTTCAATACCCAGGCTATAGCCTTGCTTCAGATTTTATCTTATTCTGGGATTTGCTTCGTGGGAAAGAAAAATTTTGGAATAAATAAATGTCTATTTTAATTTTCTGCGTTTCTTTTCTAGTGCAATTAAACGAAGTTCCCTGCCCATTTGCCCAGCAACAGACGTATTCTCTTCTGCCCTTCTGAAAAGATAAGGCATCACCGCTTTAACAGGGCCATAAGGAACATACTTAGTCACATTATAGCCAACAGATGAAAGATTGAAACTTAAATTATCGCTCATTCCTAAAAGCTGAGAAAAATAAACATGCTCATGATTATGAGGAATACCTTTTTCATCTAGAAGCTCGGCCAAAAGTCGGCAACTTTGTTCATTATGTGTTCCTGCAATAAAAGAGATAATTTCAATTTTACTAATGCAATATTTAAGGGCTAGATCATAATCTTGATCTGTTGATTCTTTATCCTTATGAATTGGTGATGGGTAATTAAACTCTACCGCACGTTTACGTTCTTTTTCCATATAGGCTCCACGAACTAACTTGGCTCCCAGAAAAAAGCGTTCAATGCTAGCAGTTTTTGCATCTGCTTTCAGTGACTCAAGCTTATCGTTTCGATAGAGTTGATACGTATTAAAAACAATTGCCTTTGTCTGATTATACTTGCGCATCATGTCTAATACCAATGAATCGATTGTGTTTTGTATCCAGGTTTCCTCAGCATCTACCATTACCTTGACATCCAGATCATGTGATAGGCTAGCTATCTGATCTAATCTGTTTTTAAAACGGACAAATTCTGCTTTTTCATTCTCATTCAAAAGCTGCTTTTTATCTAATTTCTCAAGCAATCCAAATCTGCCCAGACCGGTAACTTTAAATACTGTTAAAGGAATTCGTTCATCCCCATTGGCATGTCTAATCGTGTTCTTTATCTCTTCACAGGTAGCATCGAACACCGTTTCATCTTCTTCACCCTCTACAGAATAATCAAGAATAGAACCCACATTTCCTGCATGAAGCTGTCTGACAGTTTGTTCACATTCAAGAATACTCTCTCCGCCGCAAAAATGTTGAAAAATGGTACTCTTAATTAAAGATGTAATTGGCAAGCCTATGTTGAGCGCAAAATTGGTGATTGGCGGGCCAATTTTTGTCAGAAAATTTATGCTGATCATTTTAAACAGCCAATAGGCTCGTTTAAGGTCGGCATCCGTTTTACCACGGAAAGCAATCTCTGTATTATCAAAAGAAAGATTAGTGCTCTTCAACTTGGTTTGTTGCATGTGCAAAGGTAGAAATATTGAGACATTTACATACGAATGCGAAAATTTGTAAGTTTGCTACATGCTTGATTTTACATTAGAAGGAGAATTCATCCACCTGATCCAATTGCTGAAGGCTGCCAACATTGTTCAGAGTGGCGGCGAAGCTCAAATGGTGGTTTCAGAAGGTGGAGTAAAATATAACGGTGAAGTAGATTACCGCAAACGTTTAAAAGTAAGACGAGGTGATATTTTAGAGTGCAGAGGTAAACTAATTAAAGTTAAATGAAACCCATAAAAAGCATCAGTTATTCTGTTTATTTTGAAAACAGCCTGCAGGAGTTAAGTAAATTTCTAATGGAAAGTAAGTACAGCAAAATTTTTGTGCTGGTTGACAGCAATACCGAAATTCATTGCCTGCCGCTTTTACAGGACGCCTTAGGTGATCTTGAATTCGATATGATCGAAGTAACACCTGGCGAAGAGAATAAAAATATTGATTTCTGCATTGGCATCTGGAGAATGCTGCTTGATTTTGGCGCCGACAGAAATAGCATCCTCATCAATCTTGGTGGCGGTGTTATAACAGATATGGGTGGATTTGCCGCCTCAACCTTTAAGCGCGGTATTGATTTTGTGCAGGTTCCTACTACCTTACTATCTCAGGTTGACGCGTCAATTGGAGGGAAAACCGGAGTCGACATGGAGAATGTAAAAAATATCATCGGCACATTCACCCAGCCAAAGGCTGTTTTTATCAATAACGGATTCTTAAGTACTCTTGACCAAAGAGAGCTCCGTTCGGGATATGCCGAAGTGGTAAAGCACGGGCTGATCTATGATTTTTCCTTATTTGAAAAACTGAAGAACATTAAACCTAATGAGCTAAGCGCTGAGATTATTTATCGTTCTGTTGAAATAAAAAATGAAGTAGTAATTTCTGATCCCTTTGAAAAAGGAATCAGAAAGATCCTCAACTTTGGGCATACTATTGGCCATGCTGTAGAAAGTTACTCTTTACACCATGATAAAAAACCACTGCTACATGGAGAAGCCATTGCAATCGGATTTATTTGTGAAGCATACCTTTCAGCAAAGAAAAACGGTCTTCAAAAATCAGAGCTTCGTGAGATCTTAGATACGATCAGAACTGTTTATCCTGCCTATAAAGTAAAGAAAAACAGTTATAGTGATCTTATTGAGATTATGAAGAAAGATAAAAAGAACAATGCCGGAAGGATTAGTTTTTCACTTCTGAGTGCAATTGGCAAATGCGACTTCGATATTTACTGCACCGAAGAGGAGATCATTGAAAGTCTTGATTTTTATACAACTTACTAATACACCTCACAGAGCTCAATCAACAAAGCGACTTACGAAATCACCTCACCAAGCAGTAAAAAAAATAATTTTACTTAAATTTTGACAAAATTAAATTTTGTGTTACATTTGATAATCAAAGAATGAAAAAATTAACTACATATTACTTCGCTTATTTTTACTACCACGGTAAGAGCGGGGAAAATATGCAATAGATCTTAATATAGAAAAATTAGCAAAAAGTCCCTGCCCACCAGCAGGGACTTTTTTATTTAACAGCAAAATGCAAAAAAAGCGAGTAGCAATTCAGGGTATACGTGCTTCATTTCACGAAGAAGCAGCATTCAAATTCTTTGGAACTGATATCAAAGCAATTGAATGTGATTCTTTCAAACAAACCTGTGAGGTTTTAAAGGATAAAAAAGCTGATTACGTAGTTATGGCCATAGAAAATTCCATAGCAGGTAGTTTATTGCCTAATTATACACTTTTAAGAGAATACAATTTTTCAATTGTTGGTGAAGTTTACCTTGCCATTCAATTACACTTATTGGCATTGCCAGGAGTAAAATTCAAGGATGTTAAATACGTTCAGTCGCATCCCATAGCAATTCGCCAATGCAGCGACTTCTTTGATGAGTATCCAAATTTGCAGGTCATTGAAAGTAGTGATACTGCCGCCTGCGCTAAAAAAATAAGAGAAGAGAACCTAACCGATACCGCAGCCATTGCCAACCTTCTGGCGGCAAAGCTTTATGATCTACAGGTAATGGAGAGAAGAATTGAATCAAACAAGAAAAACTTTACGCGTTTCCTGATCCTTGCTGATAAGCCAATTGGAACTACGGAAGCCAATAAAGCATCCCTGAGTTTTCAGGTTGGAAACTCTGTTGGTTCACTTGCCGAAGTGCTGAATATTTTTTCTGAGTATAAGATCAATCTGAGTAAAATCCAGTCAATGCCTGTACTTGGTAAACGCAATGAATACAATTTTTATGTAGATATCGAATGGAAAAACCAATCTGATTATGATTCTGCCATCCGTAAAGTATTGAAATATACCATCAACTTCACCATTATGGGAGAATATCAAAAAAACGATAAGGTATAAGCTGCCCAAAATAAATTAAAAACAAAAACCTTTAAAACTCTGGTTTAAACCGGATAAACAAATTATCAAGATGAAATTAAATCTAAAATTACAGCCAATTAATACCTGGCTAGAAACAAAAAATGAGCCTTTATTAATTGCAGGACCATGTAGCGCAGAAACTGAAGATCAATTAATGGCAACTGCTCATTTATTGGCTAAAACAGGTAAAGTGTCTGTCTTAAGAGCTGGAATCTGGAAACCACGTACCCGCCCGGGCGAGTTTGAAGGTATCGGTAGCATTGGATTAACCTGGTTAAAAAGAGCCAAGGAAGAAACCGGATTGCCAACAGCTGTAGAAGTTGCCACTGCAAAACACGTTGAAGAGGCTTTAGCTGCAGGAGTAGATATTCTTTGGGTTGGTGCACGTTCTACAGTAAATCCATTCACTGTTCAAGAAATTGCTGATGCTTTAAAAGGTGTAGACATCCCTGTATTGGTAAAAAACCCGGTCAATCCTGATATTCAGCTATGGATCGGAGCATTAGAACGTATCAACAATGCAGGAATTACTAAACTTGGGGCAATACACAGAGGTTTTTCATCTTACGAAAAAACAGCCTTCAGAAATGAACCCATGTGGGAATTAGCTATACAGCTTAAAACCTTAGCTCCTGATCTTCCAATTATCAATGACCCGAGTCATATCTGCGGCAATCGTGAATTGATTCAATATGTAGCTCAAAAAGCACTAGATCTGGATATGCAAGGATTAATGATCGAATCGCATCTTGATCCTAGTGTAGCCTGGACAGATGCAAAACAACAAGTTACACCGGCAGCGCTATCAGAATTATTGGATCTTCTTACGCAGCGTAAGCCTGAAATCAAGGATAAAGATTTTACTGATAAACTGGCTGATTTGCGTACAAATATTGATAAGATAGATGATCAGATCATTCAAAAAATTGCTGAAAGAATGCAAATTGTACAGAAAATCGGAGAATACAAACGTGATAATGGAGTAACTATTCTGCAGGTTAACCGTTGGGATCAGATCATGAATAAACGAAGTGCGTTTGCAAGTGCCTTAAAACTTGACCTGAACTTTACTGGTAAATTATTAGAACTAATTCACAGCGAATCGATCCGTAAGCAGACCGATATTATGAATGATAAAAAAGGTGCTTAATAAAAATGAGTTCTAAAAGCATAAAAATTTTATCGACGCAAAAACATCTGAATTGCACCATCAAACTTACCGGATCAAAAAGCGAAAGTAATCGCGCTTTGATCATGGAAGCATTGAGTGAGGGTGCTGTTCAGGTATTGAATGTTTCTGAGGCTGCAGATACAGTAACTTTAAAAAACATTCTCCATAAAGCCGCAAATCAAGCGCTTTCTGATCAGCCTAGAGAGGTAAACATTGGACCTGCAGGTACTGCTATGCGGTTTTTAAGTGCATACTTTACGCTACAAAAGGGCAATGTGATTCTCACTGGTTCTGAGCGTATGAAACAACGCCCGATCGGCATTCTGGTTGATGCATTAAAAACTCTGGGTGCCGATATTGAATATGCTGAAAAAGAAGGCTATCCACCCTTAAATATCAGAGGTCCATTGAGGCAGAAAACTGATCAGATAAAAATCAAAGGCGATATCAGTAGTCAATATATCTCTGCTCTACTTCTAATTGCTCCAAAACTGGAACAGGGTTTAAAACTGATCATTGACGGAGAGCTGACCTCAAAGCCCTATGTAGAAATGACCCTGGCTATGATGGAACAGGCAGGCATCAGACATAGCTGGACTGAAAACGAGATCACAATTAGCAATCAAGCATACCAGAAGGCAGAGATCAGCGTAGAACCAGACTGGAGCGCCGCATCCTATTGGTATGCTATCGCTGCATTAGCTGAAGAAGCAAGTTTGTTCCTTCCTGGATTGAATGGATATAGCCTGCAAGGCGACAGTAATATCACAGAGATCATGGCCAATTTTGGTATTACCTCACAATTTAAAGATGGTGGAGTTTATCTTTTGAAGGAAGCAAAAAAGTTGGAGCGAAAAATCTTTGATTTTAAAGAATGTCCGGATCTTGCTCAAACTGTTATTGTTTGTTGTGCAGCACTTGGACACGATGCATTATTTACTGGCCTGGAAACCCTAAAAATTAAGGAAACAGACCGCGTAAATGCGCTTCAAACAGAACTTGCTAAGATTGGTGTTAAGCTTATAGAAAAAAATCAAACCTACAAGCTAGACTGTTCCGAACTCAATTTGAATAGAAAAATTAGCATTAGCACCTATGATGATCACCGCATGGCTATGGCTTTTGCACCACTAGCTCTGCTTATTCCGGAACTTGAAATTGAAGATCATTTGGTCGTTGAGAAATCATACCCTGACTTTTGGAAACATCTTGAATTAGCAGGATTTGGGATTGAGATGTGAGATGTGAGATATGAGATGTGAGATTTGAGATTGGAGATATGAGATGGGAGATATGAGATATGAGATATGAGATTTTAATTAAAATTATGATTCTTAAAAGATATTTTTAGACATTGAACTTATAATGGATGGGAGATGGGAGATATGAGATGGGAGATATGAGATTAGAGATTGCACAATTTACTTTTAGCTTTTAGCTTTCTGCTTTTAACTTACAACCTATAACCTACAACTTATAACCTACAACTTATAACCTATAACTTACAACCTATAACTTAGTACTTAAAAAATGGCAGGTAATTCATTCGGTCAAATATTCCGCATCACTACTTTTGGAGAATCTCATGGTTTGGCCATAGGTGTGATCATTGATGGTTGTCCTTCAAACCTGGTGCTTGATATGAATTTCATTCAGGCTGAGCTTGACATGCGTAAACCCGGGCAATCGAAAATCACTACTCAAAGAAAAGAAAGCGATACGGTACAGATTCTTTCAGGAGTTTTTGAAGGAAAAACAACCGGAACTCCAATAGCCATGATCATTCCAAACGAAGATCAGCGATCAAAAGATTATTCACATATCAAAGATGCATACCGCCCTTCGCATGCTGATTATACCTATGATGCAAAATATGGACATCGTGACCACCGTGGTGGAGGACGTTCATCGGCAAGAGAAACTGCCGCAAGAGTAGCAGCAGGAGCAATTGCCAAACTTTTATTGGCTCACAATGGGATTGAAATTTTTGGACATGTTTCTGCGGTAGGCACAATCAATGCGCCTCAATTATCGCTGAAATCTGTTTCTGAGCTGCTAGAGATCAGGGAAAGTAATATTGTTCGCTGTGCTGATCCGGCAACGGCAAATGAAATGATTGAACGTATTGATAGTATCCGAAAAGAAGGTGATACGGTAGGCGGTAAAATATCATGCATCATTAAAAATTGTCCTGTGGGATTGGGCGAGCCTGTATTTGATAAACTACATGCTGATTTGGGTAAAGCCATGCTCAGCATCAATGCCGTTCATGGATTCGATTATGGATCTGGATTTGAAGGTTCTGAAATGAAAGGTTCTGAACACAATGATCTATTTATTCCTCCTGCCGATGGTAAACTTGCAGATAACTTCAAAACTGTTACCAATTATTCAGGCGGCATACAGGGTGGAATTTCAAATGGAATGGATATAACCTTTAGGGTTGCATTTAAACCGGTAGCTACAATCATGCAAAATCAGCAAAGCCTTGATTCATCAGGCAATGTTTCAAGTGTGCAGGGAAAAGGTAGACATGATCCTTGCGTAGTTCCACGTGCTGTAGCAATAGTAGAGGCTATGGCTGCGCTTGTTCTGGCTGATCATTTGCTGAGGAATAAGGTGATTAAGCTTTAAATATCCATATTCCTAACAAAATAACAACCAAAAATCTGCGAGATTAACGATTTAACCTATTGCTACGCTTCATTTCGACAGAGGAACGACGAGAAATCTGTGGTTAGCCTAGCCCTATCAGAATAATTTTGGAAACTTATTCGGGAAACTTTCATTCATCATTTCATAAACGATCTCTATCACATCATCTACTGAGGGCTTACTGAAATAATCTCCATCCGAACCATAAGGGGTACGGTGTGGTTTACCGGTCAATGTTCTTGGTTTCCCATCCAGAAAATGATAGCCATTTTGAGCTTCCAAAACTTGCTGTAAAATGAATGCGGATGAACCACCTGGTACATCCTCACCAACAACAAGCAGCTTACTGGTTTTACGCAATGATTGAGAACAAAGCTGATCCAAATCAAATGGAAGGAAAGTTTGAGGGTCAACAATTTCGACATCAATACCCATTTTAATAAGTTCATCGGCCGCTTGTTCAACTATACTTAATGTTGATCCATACGAAACAATGGTCATATCAGAACCTTCACGAAGTAGCTCAGCTTTACCCAATTCAACCGTAAATTCACCAACATTTACTGGCAATTTCTCTTTGAGCCGGTATCCGTTCAAACATTCAATAACTAAAGCTGGCTCATCACCCCTTAAAAGTGTATTGTACATTCCAGCTGCCTGAGTCATATTTCTAGGCACGCAAACATGCACACCTCTCAACGAATTAATGATCACACCCATCGGAGATCCTGAATGCCAGATGCCCTCTAAACGATGACCGCGTGTTCGAACAATCAATGGCGCTTTTTGCCTTCCCTTAGTGCGATAACTTAACGTAGCAAGATCATCACTTAAAATATTCAAAGCAAAAAGTAAATAATCCAGATACTGTATTTCTGCAATTGGCCGTAAACCACGCATTGCTAGACCAATACCTTGACCAACAATCGTCATTTCACGTATTCCAGTATCAGTAATCCTCTTTTTTCCATACTTAGCCTGGAGCCCGGCAAAACCTTGATTTACATCTCCAATAGCACCAACATCTTCACCAAATGCAAGAATACGCGCATCACGAGAAAAATTTGAATCAAAACATGCATTCAAGATTTCCCTACCATCAACCATTTTTGAATCGGCATTGTATTCGGGCAAAATAGCCTTTACATGTAATGGTGATTCACTTGAACCGGTAAAAAGTTTTGAATTATATCGTTCAAAATTGGAATCATGCTGTTGCTGATACCAAAATTGTAAGTGTTGTTTGGCTTCTGAATGCTCATTCCTCAACATCCGTATTGCATGCCGCACCAATGCTGTGACATCCTTACGGGATGGATCAACACTTTCTTTCAGTGCATTTGCTGTTTGTATAAGCTCCTGATCATTTGTACCCTGAATTATCTCAACTACAGAATCGAGCTCTACCTTCATTTGTGCATTAAAATCGGCCCAGGCCTTTTTCTGACAATCACGTATGTATGTTTTGGCAGTAATTTCAATTTCATTTAACTCCTCTTCAGTAGAAATAGCAGATTCGATCATCCATTTTCGCATCTGAAGCATACAGTCGTATTCGTTTTCCCAGGCAATCCTAGCCTTATCTTTATAGCGTTCATGCGAACCTGAAGTTGAATGCCCTTGTGGCTGGGTCATTTCGGTTACATGAATCATGACCGGTATGTGCTGATCTCGACAAATTTTTATGGCCTTTTCATAGGTTTCACACAAACCTGGGTAATCCCAACCTCTAACTTTAAAGATCTCATAACCCTCTCCCTTATCATCACGCTGAAAACCTTTAAGAATTTCAGATATGTCTTGTTTTGTGGTTTGATATTCAGCCGGAACAGAAATCCCATAGGCATCATCCCAAATGGATATCGCCATTGGTACCTGCAGAACTCCTGCAGCATTAATTGACTCAAAAAATATCCCTTCAGAAGTTGAAGCATTACCAATGGTACCAAAGGCCACCTCATTTCCATTAACAGAAAAATTCTTTAAATATTCGAGCTCAGTATTATTCCTGTACAATTTTGAAGAAAGTGCTAACCCTACCAAACGACCCATTTGTCCGCCTGTAGGTGATATATCTGCAGAAGAGTTTTTTGTTTGAGTATTATCTAGCCAATTTCCGTCTTCATCCAAGAGTCGGGTTGCAAAATGGCAATTCATTTGCCTTCCCCCAGATGCGGGATCAGCATCAGTATCTGTGTTAGCGTATAGCTGGGCAAAGAATTCAGGTAATGTTAACATACCTGCAGCAAGCATAAAAGTTTGATCTCGATAATAGCCTGAACGCCAGTCGCCAGCCTTAAATGCCTTTGCCATAGCTAACTGTGCTACTTCTTTTCCATCCCCAAAGATTCCAAATTTAGCCTTCCCTGTAAGAACTTCCCTACGACCCAAAAGGCTTGCCTGTCTACTTTCAAAAGCAATCTTATAATCACTTATAATGATACTTCTAAAATCTTCAAAACTAAGCTCTTCGTTTTCCGGCAAAATGTTATCTGTCACTTGGGTTCCTATCATAAATTTGCTGTGTGACCAAAAATAAGAAAAGCGTTGATTAATTGATAATACTAACACAAAATAATAATCTGCTCGAGAAGTATTTTACCAAATTATTGCATTTCTTAAATATAAAAAATAGTTTAATTTACTGATTAGAAATGATATTTAAGTTAGTTTAATCAGTTCATACTGCGTAAAAAAAGAATAAGAAATTCACTAATCGAACATTGTATGCCGGCAAGGCTGAATGCTATATCGCATGAGTTTAAATGGTGCCAAATACCAATTAAAATGAAATGTTAAATATTTATGATAAAGCCTAACCCAAACGGGGAGGTTTTTTTTATTTTTGCTACATGCCAGAAATTTCTAGTAAAGGCCGGCACATGCCCGCCTCCCCTATTCGTAAACTAACACCATTTGCTGATCAAGCAAAAAGTCAGGGTAAAAAGGTATATCATTTAAATATCGGGCAACCAGACATCGAAACTCCTGAAGGGATGCTGAATGCAATAAAGAATATAGATTTCACAGTTTGGGCATATACTCCCTCAGAAGGTACGCTCGCTTATCGTACAAAACTGACTGAATATTACAATAAACTAAACTATGGCATTGACCCAAGTCAAGTATTGGTTACAGTTGGAGGATCTGAAGCCATAACCATTGCAATACAGGCTTGTGTAAATGAGGGCGATGAGATCATTATTCCAGAACCTTTCTATGCAAATTACAATGGGTTTGCCTGCATGAGCAATGTTGTGGTAAAACCTATTCTATCTCATATTGAAAATGGATTTGCCTTACCTGAGATCAGTGAATTTGAAAAACTGATTACTCCTAAAACAAAGGCCATCATCATCTGCAATCCGAATAATCCAACTGGATACTTGTATTCAAAAAAAGAACTTGAAGCCCTCAAAGAACTATGCCTAAAATATAACCTTTTCCTTTTTTCTGATGAAGCCTACCGTGAGTTTTGTTATGATGGCAAGGAATTTATTTCACCGATGCATCTAGAGGGGCTAGACCAGCATGTAGTAATTCTGGATACTGTATCCAAGCGCTATAGTGCTTGCGGCGCCCGTTTGGGATGCTTAATCACCAAAAACAAGGAAGTTATTGCTGCAGGATTAAAGTTTGCACAAGCAAGATTAAGTGCGGGCATGGTTGAGCAAATTGCGGCAACTGCGGCAGTTGATACTCCAGATAGCTATTTCGAAAAGGTTAATAAGGAATATACCATGCGCCGCGATACCTTAGTCAATCGCTTAAACAGCATAGACGGAGTATTCTGTCCAAACCCAGGTGGAGCATTTTATGTGGTAGCTAAATTCCCTATTGACAATGCAGATAAATTCTGCCAGTGGATGCTTGAAGATTTTGCACATGACAATCAAACAGTCATGATGGCCCCCGCAACTGGTTTTTACAGCACAGCAGGTGCCGGAATAAATCAAGTACGTTTGGCATACGTTTTGAATAAACAAGATCTGGAAGCAGCCATGACCTGCCTAGAGAAAGCCTTAGCGGTTTACCCGGGGCGTGTTAACTAATTTATAACAAGGATATCAGCCCTATTTCGTATATTTGCAATTGTATTTATTTCAAATAAACACCGGGCCCGACCGGAATTGACAGGGTGGAGATAGGTATGTAAGCATGCAGCGCGTTGTAAGTATTGGCGCTTAAATCTGAACTTTCAAACCACAGTTGGCGAAAATAACTACGCCTTAGCTGCTTAATTTAGAATTAAGTAAGCTTTTGTTCCGTCAGATTCTGTTCTGTAGTCTGACACTAGGGGCATCGAAAAACAGGACTGGCCAGGGTTTAATGGTGTGATAATCCGGCAAGACAAAACACCTACGGAAGAAGGTATAGGTAAGCGGTTGACCTTCCCCTTCCCGACAATTAAACAACAGCTAAGCACGTAGAAAGCATAATTTGTCCCATGTTTGGACGAGAGTTCGAATCTCTCCGGGTCCACTTGATGATCAAAGGCCAGGCCGCAGTCTGAGCGAAATAAAAAAATCAAGCCCTAAAAGGCTTGGTTTTTTTTATGCAGCGAAGAATGCCTG